>OHOI01000657.1_pt1 | contig 17520 bp, 23 predicted proteins | sample 1569781 | NCBI WGS metagenome assembly OHOI01 (sample SAMEA3879587, study PRJEB24766) | human gut metagenome | biome: human-associated habitat; feature: feces | place: USA | collected 1985/1987 | reverse complement strand
ACATAACTGCCGCAATATTTTCCCTACCGCCTCACGCTTTTCTTTGTAAAATACCTTCCTGCGGTACTTCGGTGCAAATACAATATGGTATTTGCAATTCCACTTCGTATGTGATAAACTGTTTATGTCATTCATTCCCACGATGAATGCTCCTCCCTGTTACTTTAATTGTTGCAGTTGGCAGACCGCTCAATTATTGTAGCAGGGTTTTTCCTCATCGCCATAGGCTTTTTTGAACCACGCGTCTAACGCGTGGTTTTCTTGATACAATCACCGGAAGTGCCAAAAGGCACATTCCGGGATTGTAAGCGGTCGCCAAGGTCTCAAGCAAGCTTGGACTTTGGCTCGTCGCTGATACAAAAACTCCCACCTACGCAAAGTAAGTGGGAAATCACTCGTGCTATGTCAGAGACTCTATATTGTGGGAAAAGTGTGGGAAATTCATCTCATAAGATGGCTGAAACCATTGTAAATACTGGTTCTCTACCACTTTGGCGACACTTTGCCGTGGCAGATGAAAAGTATTTTTATCATATATCTAAAACTCCTTGAATTTACTGTATTTCCTTGATATATCGGCATTCTCTTACGATTGCTGTTTCCTCTCATTCGTGGCATATCATGGCAGAAATACGCATATCTTTGCCATCAAAAGCAATACACAAAGTAGTAAATTGAAAGCCGACTCCGCATTTTGCTGTTCCCAGTCTACCACCCTTTTCAGCCCCTCTTTCGCATCATCATAACCGATATACGCATAAACATTTAACATAACATTTATATCAGAATATGCCATGGTGAAGTAATTTTACATTTTCGGATTAATTCCGGTATTTCCAATGTTGTTAAGAAGAAAGGATAATCAAAAACAAGGTGAGCATAAAGGCTGCCTGCCCTAAAACATTGTCTGCCCCTCTTTTTCAGATAATAACTGAACCAGCCGTATACGCCTTGGAAAATTGTCTAATCTGTCAATTTATTTTAAAAGTATCTGTCTCTTTTCTGCTTCAAAACCCTACATAAGCGGTGTAAACGGAAGAAAAATACATTCAGTAATTTTTTCCTTTCGCCTCCTGTTTAAAAACTCTTCATACAAATATTCTTCACAACTCATAATATCATTTTCAAAAATCCCGATATATTCATCAACAAGACTATTCTCATAAAATATACCGCAAATTTCGTCATCTACCATAAGAGACCGCATATCCATGTTAACAGACCCGATGCAGCATAATTCATTATCCACAGTCATAGTCTTTGCATGTATATAGCCTCTGTATTTATAAACCCTTGCTCCGAATTCCATAATTTGCCCTGCATAATAAGTCGTAACAGGATCAAGGAAAAAACTGGCTTTAATTCCCGGTATCATAAGCTCAATTTCCACTCCTGATGCAGCTGCCGTTTTAAGAGCATCAAGAACAGATGCATCAGGTATAAAATAAGGAGACTGAATCCTAATTTTGTTTTTTGCGCTTCGTATCATACTCAGATAATTCATCTTAACAGCTTCCCTGTTATTATCCACACCGCCTACCACAAACTGACATAAATTATCCGTTTTTTTCTGCGGCGGAAGCTTGATTGACTCCATGTGCTTCACCATGTCTTCCCAGTCTCTTCGTCTTACGGCACATAGAAAATCCGTCATAAAATATGAGTCCAATGTCGAGATACATGTTCCTGTCAATCGGATTTGCGTATCTCTCCACGGGTTTTTCTTTTCTGCAAGATTGGCATACTGCTTGCCGATATTCATTCCTCCTATATATCCGGTTTTATGATCTATAGTTACTATCTTACGATGACTGCGATAATGGGTGAGATAAGGTTTAACACGTATAACCTATCCGCCGGCATCAATAAGAGGTTTGAACATCTTATGAGGAGTTGACAAATTAGCGATAAAATCGCACATAACAAGTACAGTTACCCCCTCTTTTGCCTTATCAGTAAGTGCTTTAACCAATGCTTCTCCCATAACATCCTTGTGAATAGTATAAAATAACACATAAATGTTTTCTTTTGCTTCTTTAATATCTCTAAATAATGCACGATAATGTGTTTCACCGGCAATAAACAGCTTATAATCGTCATAGCAAGTTACCGTACTGTTATTATAATTAACATTGTTGTTAGAGTATAGTCCTCGATAGCTCAATGGTAGAGCATTCGGCTGTTAACCGAAGGGTTGTTGGTTCGAGCCCAACTCGGGGAGTGAATGCGACCTGTAAGAGTTTCTTACAGGTCAGTTCTTTCAAAAAGTAAATATGGCTCCGTGGTCAAGCGGTTAAGACATCGCCCTTTCACGGCGGTAACACGGGTTCGATTCCCGTTGGAGTCATTTAATTAAATATGGCGCAGTAGCCAAGTGGTAAGGCAATGGTCTGCAACACCAGTATCCACCGGTTCAAATCCGGTCTGCGCCTCTCAGGATGGCCTCGGAAACTTCTTGTTTCTGGGGTTTTTTCTTGTTCAGAAAACTTATGTGTAACAAACCTATATATCGCTGAAACCCGCATAAAATCAAGGGTTACAGGGATTTTCCTATGCTTCAAAATAGCTATTCTCATACCACTCTATCAATAAAATATCATTCAAAGTCCTTTTCATTGTAATATTTTGCTTTATTCAGTTTTTCTTAGAAAGCTCCGTTAGAAACCGTTTCAAAACGAATAAAATCACCTCATAAGGTGGTAAAATGGTGGAAGGGCAATGGTCTAATCAGGTGGTATAAAAAAATAATCCTAAGACCAAAATCCTTTCAAGTTTTTCGTGATAAATAAGTTCCTAAAGAGAAGCTACTGTTTTGATATCTCTCAGATTTTTTGTTTTCTCAAGCAGTTTTGTTGCAAAGGTATGTCTGAGGGAATGAGTACCGTAGTGCTGCATATTGCAGACTTTTAATATACGATCAAAAGTATCCTGCATATGTCGGGCGGTCGGCAGATTTCCTGTATCCGTAGTTAAGATGAAATCACTACGTACAAGGTTCCTTTCCGTATAAGTCATGTCCATAATTTTAGGCAATGAAGCGCCTCTGGATTTAATGGAATATTTCTTACACTTCGAGGATATTTTGGTGGCGTTACGATATGTACATATTTTCTGTTAATTTTCGGATCCCAATTCTTTACACGGCTTATTGTTTCAGAGATATGGAGATAAGGATGATTGTTTTTATCTACCATGATTCCATTTTTGGAGATCGTTATCAGCTCTCCCTCTCGTACTCCGGTATTTAGAGCAAATACAAGTGCAGGCCCAAAGCGATAATTCAGTTTCCCGGCAGAGTTCCTTGATAAAGCTATTTTCTAGAACAGATCAAGATCCTCCGTAGGTAAAATTTCAATCTTTTTGGTCTTAACTGCAACAGAATCCTCACTTGGTAACTCTACGGTTTTCATCGGGTTATAGTCTTTTGGAAAATCACCGTCATCCAGACCGTAAGTTATTAGTGCTGAAAAAAATTCGTAGCATTTTTTAATAGTCGAATAGCTATATTTGTCCTGCAAATCATCAATGAAATCCTGAATATCTTTACCAGTTACCATATAGGAGAAGCGGATCTGAAGATTGCGGAAAACGAGGAAACTGGAGGCAGGGTATATCATGAGTGAAATAGTAATGCCGGAGCGCATGAAACAAAGAAGAGCAAAGTTATTAAATGCCACGTATGAATATTTCCTGACTCTGCTTGAGATGGATCGGAATGAGGCAGCATCGAGATTCCCGTTGGATGAAAAGCTGATGTGGGTGCTTTTTGGGTATGCAGACACTATGCTGGAACGTCTGGGATACAACGTATGTTGTCCGGATATCTATGTGCAGGATGGAAAGAAGATACTGTGTAATACGACATATTGCGGATGTAAGACCTGTCATATCAGGGAGGCATCCAAGATGTCAGAGCAACTAAGAGATGTAATAGAAAGCGCAGGATATACCATAGTCAGCGAGGATATCACCGGGATAAAAATACGGAATCCGAAGGATGACGAATGCACCATATCTGTTGCAGCAAAATTAAATTCATAGAAATGGGAGGGAAGGAGCATAGGGAATATGAGTGAACAAAAATATATGTATGAGCAGGAAGCAGCCGTGGCAGCATTACACCGGGTGGAAGGATTTGACCCGAGAAAGTTTATGCGTTTGATACAGAAGGAAGACCAGGTAGCCAGATACTATCTGGATGTAGCCTACCGTAAGCTGTGGTTTCGCCTCTGTTATCCGGAAGGAAAGATTGTGAAAACAATACGTAGTATCACGGAGAAGATGGCGATTGTGGAAGCTAAGGTGTATCTCAACAAGAATGATCCAGATGATTCTTATGTTGCTAATGCGTTTGCGCAAAAGTACCGTTTGGACGATTCGGAGATCGGGCAGAAGTATGTGGAACTTGCTGAGACTGCAGCAGTGGGACGGGCATTATCAGATGCCGGTTTCGGACTGCAGTTTGCGGATCGGGAAAAAGAGATGGATCCGGAAGTAACGGAAGCTCCCATTGACGAAGAAGTGATGGCAGGAACACCGATCTGCCCGGAGAACATTCCAGAGGAAATCTTTGACAGCAATATAGGAGAAACTCTGATGGAAGATATGATCCCTGGACAGTGTGGAATTGAGGATTATATCCCGATGCCGGAAGATATTATGCAGACTGCAACGCCTTCGCAGGATGTAGCAGAAGTTCCAAAGGCTACACCACAGAGTGTGAAGAAACCGGCGCAGACACCACAGGAGCAGTTCATGCAAAAGAGCGTGGCTCCGGAGGTTGCGGTAAGTATTACAAGAGATATGCCGGTAGATGAGATATACGGAAAGCTTACCAGAGACGTAGCTGTAAAGGTGGTAGTTTCTGCAGGATGTTACAAAGGTAAGACTCTAGGCCAGATTGCAATGGAGAAGCCGGGATCCTTACAATGGTATGTGGATTCCTACAAAGGCCCTGACAATCTGCTTCGTGCTGCTGCAAAGTATCTGATGGATCAGGCACTTGCACCTGCCTGCTAAAGAATAAGTGGCCTCACAGAATATGTGGGGCCATGAGAAAGGAGGGAAGCATCTATGCAGGATTTCCCTTTTAATATCGGTGATGTGGCAAGTGTAATGAACCTGCGGGTCAGACATCGCAATACGGTTAGTCTGGATGTGGACTGCCCTCTTTGTGATGACCACAAAGGGAAAATGAATCTGAACTTAAAAAAGAATGTATTTCGGTGTAACCGGTGCGGTGAGAGCGGAGGAATGTTGAATCTGTATGCGAAAGTGTATGGAGTAGACCTTTAGACTGCCAGAAAAGAAATCATAGAGGCAACCGGCGGAAGTGCATTTAAAAGAGAACAGATCCAGCGAAGAGAAATAGAAAGTACCCGACCGCAGATCACTAATTCCCAAATGGCAGAGGATGCTGTAAAGCATAAGACCTATACCAGATTGTTTGAGATGCTGATCCTTGCAGACTGTCATAAAAACAATCTGTTACAGCGTGGATTCACGGAAGAGCAGATTGAAGCAAATGGGTATAGGAGTACCCCGGTATATGGTTATAAAAAACTTACAAAGAGACTTATTGAGGAAGGCTGCACTGTGAAAGGCGTTCTGGGATTTTACAGGGATACGGACGGAGAATGGACGCTCTACTTTAACAGAAAATCCTCCGGTTTTATGATCCCAATAAAAAATATGGATGGACTGATTAACGGTGTGCAGATTCGATTAGATCATCCCTATGATGGCAGAAAGTATATCTGGCTGTCCAGTGTAAATTTTGAAGGAGGAACAACATCTGGAAGTCCGGTGCATTTTGTAGGGAAACCTGGAGGTAAGACGGTATTTGTGACAGAAGGCCCGCTGAAGGGAGATCTGTCCCATGCGTTGTCCGGGAGAACGTTTTTCTGCGTCCCCGGAGTGAATCAGGCGTTAAACCTGGTTCCTGTTCTTAAAGAGATGAAGGCGCTTGGAACAAGCTTCGTCTATGAGACCTATGATATGGATAAGTTGTTAAGTCCGGTATGCCATGGGGATTATAGTGAAAACTGTAAGGATTGTCCCTGTTATCGTAAGGACTGGAAGAATCAGTGTATTCCCTGCGAGAGAAAGCAGATTAAGCGGAATAATATAAAACGTGGCTGCAATAAGCTTGCAGAGATCTGTAAAGAACTTGGCTTAGAAGGAAGAACACTTACCTGGGACACGGATGATGACGGCAACTGGTCGGAAAATGTGAAAGGAGTGGATGATTACCTGGTTTCCATCAGGAAGCCAAAATTCAGAGAAATTTAATTGCTCTGGTACTATCAACGTGATAAGATAAAATCAGAAAGGGGTTTATAATGACGGAAGAGAAAGACAATAATGTAATGCAGACTCGGGAAGAGGTAAACAGACTGATCGATGGATTAACTCTGTTTGATGATGACCTGATGAGCCGGGTGTTCGATAAAAATATTGCAGCAACAGAGCTGATCCTTCGGATTATTCTTGGGAGAAAAATCAAAGTAATTCGTGTAAATGGTCAGGAAGAGGTACGGAACTCAGAAGTAGGTGGTCGGAATATTACCTTGGATGTATATGCGTTAGATGAGAATGGAGAAGAAATGGACATTGAGGTTCAGGGAAATTCCGAAGGAGCGCATATCAGACGGGCAAGATACCACAGTAGTGTATTGGATTCCAGAATGCTGCAAGAGGGTCAGAGATTTAAGGAATTGAAAGATTCCTATGTAATCTTTATATACCGGCACGATAAGTTCAGAAAAGGTTTACCTGTATACCATATTGACCGATATGTAAGAGAGACAGGTGAAATATTTGAGGATGGTTCTCATATTGTATATGTAAATGGAAACTATAAAGGTGATGACGAAATCGGTCAGCTTATGAACGATTTTCACCAGACAGATCCGGATAATATGCACTATGAGGAACTGGCACAGGGAGTAAAACATTTTAAAGAAGTCGAGGAAGGACGTGATACTATGTGTGAAGCAGTACAGGAATATGCAGAGAAATATGCGTTAAAACAGCGAACTGAAGATGTAAAAAAACTTATGGAAAGTACGGGATTTACCTTAGATCAGGTGCTGGATGCGTTGAAGATTCAAGGAGAAGAGAGAAAACTGCTTATTGAACAGTTACAGAAATAATGAGAATATGAGATTTTAAAAGGCTATTCAGTGAATATTCACTGAGTAGCTTTTTTTGTAAAAAAATGTATTATTTGTAAGATACGGTGCCCCTAATACGTATATATATATTAACGAATACGTAAAGGAGAGATGCCATTATGACATATCAGAAAATTACGATCCCCCTGGATCACGGAAACAGAAACATGAAAACTGCGGAAGAGGTATTTACTTCCGGTCTTGTAGAGAGTGATTTAAAACCGGTACTCGGAGAGTATCTGCAGTACAATGGAAAGTATTATTCGCTTACCGGTGAACGTATCCCTTATATGAGGGACAAGACCCTGGATGACAGATTCTTTATTCTTACTTTGTTTGGCATCGGTAAGGAACTGGAAAAACGTACACAGCCACAGAAGGATACCATTTATCAGGTAGAACTTCCGGTGGGACTGCCGCCGAAACATTATGGAGCCCTCTACGAAAAGTTCGGTCAGTATTTTGTCAGACCGGGTGTGCAGCGTTTTACCTTTAATAAAAGGGAGTATCTGGTGCAGATCACGAAAGCGGCCGTTTTCCCTCAGGACTATGCTGCAGCAATGACGATCTATCCGCAGATTGCAGCATATAACCGTGTGGTAACCGTGGACATCGGTGGATTCACTTTAGATTATTTGCTGCTTCGGGAGGGCAGACCGGATCTGTCAGTATGCGATTCCCTGGAAAAAGGTGTCATTACGTTGTATAACCGGATTATCTCCCGTGTAAGCTCCGATTTCGATATGCTCCTAGAAGATACGGACATTGATACGATTATTCTTGGCAAAAACAGTGATTACAGCGACAGCGTAATCAGACTGGTAAAGCAGATGACAAAGCAGTATGGAAAGGAAAAGCTATCAGCTCTAAAGAAGCAATGATGCTACTGGGACTAAAAAAAGATAGCTTTTATCGGCTTGTAAAAAAATGGGAACAAAATCAGGGAAATGATGAGTAAGTGTGTCTTTATACTGTAGAGATTAAACTTAGGAGGACGATCAGATGGAAGGAAAACTATATTATGATGAGAAGGCAGGCAGGTACAGCTTTCGGTATCAGGATAGCGATGGAGAACTTCAGGACTATGGAGGAATCCACTGTGGGGAAGGATTCGAGGTGTTGTTAAATGATGTATGGGTGCCTACCAGAATGGAAAGGGAAGGAGAATGGTATTTTGTAGGACTTCTGGGGCTGAAGCTGGATGGACTTATGATGAGGGGGTAAGGATATGTCTGATAACAACGATTTAGCCGTGGAAATTTGGATGGAGATGGCGCAAAAACAGCCTAAACTAGAAGATATGGGAAAGTATATTAAAAAAATTGTGGAATGGGATCCGACCTTGAATGAATACGATGCCGTTAGAATCTGTAGATTCCGCCAGATATACTATGATGATTTAGAAAAGTTCCTCAATATTGTTTATTACTACAGACACTCAAGAAGACATGAAAGATCAGCAAATGACGGTATGCTGCTTCGTCTGGCTGAAATAGCAAGCAGAATAGAGATTGCAGAGAAGACAATACGAAGTGAGCAAAAACAGGAAAGAATTGCCTATTTTAGAATTTTAGTAGAAACCGGAATAAGACATACGCAGCTTATGGATTTATGGGAGGAAAACCTCAAAGGGAATCAAATCGAGCTGTTGGATAAAAAAATAGGTGGAAATACAGTCTATGTTGATCTTGATGGTAGACTCCCGGAAATATCCGATGAAACAAAAAATATGTTGGTCGCAGATGAACAAGGCTATTATTTTCACGATACAGTTTACTACTATAGAATGATGATTTATGCTGCAATGCCAGAGGAACCAGATATTCATATTCATGATATCCGATATTTTGCACAATGCAGAAAAGCAGTATATTTAAATTATAAAGATCTTCAACGAGGAAAATATGTGGTACATTACAAGAGAAGCAACCCTAAAAGGTAAATAGTGTGGTGGTTTTAAAGGAATTGTCATTGATAATGCAACGAACAGTTTAAAGAATTACTGTTGGAGGAGTAGATGTAAGAAAAATTTGATTGGAAAGACAGGACTATTAGGAAATTGAAAGTGTAGCCGCCTGAACTGGTGAACGAGAAAAGAGAAGCTAAACAACGAGAAAAAACAGGAAAAATTTCTCGTAGAGCGAGAAAATACACATTATCCAAGGCGAGATAGAGGAATATCAAAATTATTGGAAACTGGTAGAACAGACTTATGTCATATCACACCAGAAAAGTAGAGATACCAGTTGAAAAGCCAATGCTCTATCAAAAGTGTGGGAATTGTAACAATCCAATTGAGCTGAATTGTGGTTTGAAGGTAGTATTTGTAAAGGAAAATGGTTGTGATAACAGGATTATTTTTATTATAACCAGCCAATAATGGTCGTGTACGGTAAAGTGGCATATAAAAGATAGCTATTTGACTTAACCATGAGCATAGCAACTACGAATTATATGGAAACTTTATAGAAAAACATTGACTTTAACAATGTTAAAGTATATACTTAAAATAATTAAAGAAGAGCGTGAAAGGATACACTCAATTATGATAGAGATTATTCCAGAGTGGATAGAAAAATTAGAAGATGAAGACTTGGTGTTTATTAAAAAATTTGTTTTGGCTTCAGGTTCTTTAAAAGAAATAGCAAAAGAATATGATGTGACATACCCAACAGTTAGATTAAGATTGGATAGGCTTATTCAAAAAATAAAAGTATGTGATGAAATGGACAATGATCCATATATAGCATTAGTAAAAAGGTTTGCAGTAGATGAAAAAATTGATTTTGATACAGCTAAACGATTGATTGCAGAATACAAAAAACAGGTTGAGAAAGGAGGCAAATGATATGACACTTACAGTTATTATGACAATATTGGGGATAATTTTATGTATCATCGTACTAATTGGAGTATATTTAATGATTAAACGAATTATAAGATATAATTCCGAACTAAAAAATGGCAAAACAAAGAGACAAACAGAACTAGAGAAAATGAAAATAGATGACTTAAATTAATTGAATAGGAGGCAGCTAATTTTGCTGCCTCCTATTCAATTCGGACTGTAGACAAATCTCATTCTTGTGAGGAAACTTTTCTTGTACCATGGTTGCAATAAAAATGAACTTAAATATATAAAAATGCTGAAATACTGATCTATAAGACTTTTCATTGTCTATTTAATATAATGAAAATACCAAAAAGGAAGTGTTTCATATAATCACATAGAGTGCCAATAAGAAAAGAGAATAGATACACATGCTTTATTGCCTCGCAGAATTATTTGCTACATCTGATCTGTCAGACAATAGATTAGGGTTATATTTATGACCTTGTGACTGACAAATAAGGTACAGACAATAATCACTTCAGTATGGATCTAGTCATGCTGATAAAAGTACTGTTCACTCAGCATATGTACGGTATTTGAAGCATGCGCTAGAAACTCTAAGAAATAGAGATTAATGTTATGTATTAGTGGTTCTTCGGCCTAGAAATGATGGACTACGTTGCACATCTTTCTAGTAGCCGATGTTGGATACGAAACATTTGCGATAGAAAAAGTTGCTTTTGGATGATGGAATCACACCGCACCTGACGTATAAAAGCTCCATGACAAAGAGTTTTTTCAGGAAATATGAGTATATGTATGATGAATACTTTGATTGCTACACATAGCATAAGTGGATATGCTTGTGGATAAGAATATGGTTAGGGATAGAAGCAGTGGGAAAAAGTATTTCCTAAGTGCTGTCATAAGATCTCCTTTGCAATAAAAAAGACATGGCGTGCTTACCATGTCTTAGTCGTTTTTTTGTTATTCACCCATAGTGCCTATTTGCTTGTTGATGTCTCCATCACTGTCAACTACATCATAAGTAGTATTACCGGTATCGATCCAACCAAATACCGGATCGTAAACTTGTCCGGGATGGGAACTTTCTGAATTATCAGCAGGAGCCTGCACTTCTGGTGCTGTTACAGGAACCTCTTCCGGATAGGAAGGAACTTCGTCCTTATTTGTGGTATCCCCAATGGGCACCGGTTTATCGGTAGGTTTGGTCTCCTGGGCTTCCTCTTTTGTCACGCTTCCGGATAGATCTACGGTGGATCCGCTTTCATCTTCAGAGATGACAGTTTGAGTATTGTCGGATACTTCACCGGTATAAAGAGGTTCTTCTTTGACAGATGCCTCTGGTACATCCGACTCTAATTTATCATCCCAGGTGTTTGCCAAGGTTTCTACTTCCTGAGTGGCAGGAGTGAACTCCTCTGTGGGTTCATAGTTTAAATACCAGGTGCCAGCAAGAAGTACCAGGCATAATGTACATAGTCCTCCGATGGAAAATACGACTTTTTTATTAATGTTCTTCTTTTTCATAGGCGGCTCCTTTCTTGGTCTTTAATTATATATACGCAAAACAGAGTATAAATCTTACAGAAGGTCAGTATTTTGTATTATGGGATCCCGTTAATTCTACGTGCCTTCGGATCGGAGGGAAAGACTCTCCAAACATTCGGATCCGGTATGTAATGTCGAACGATGCGATATATTCTATTTTTTCAGAATATTGACGGAATGTCAAATCAATATTTTCTACATCATAATCATCATTTGTAAGTTTTACTCTTGACCTCATGCCCTCAGTAAAACTAGCCCGCAAAGCATTTTTGTATGCAGCACTTAAGCTGATGTCAGACATATAGGAAGTAAGGTTGGCCTCTCGTTGGGAGTGAAAGGTATCTGCATAGATCCTGGCACTTACGTTATTTAACTCCATTTTAGCTGCATTACGGATGTTGATGCAGTTTATCTGTACAGAAGCATAGAGCAGGACGAAGGACAGGAGCATATTGATGGCGAGGATAATAAAGATGGAGAAAAAAGACATATCTCCTCGTTCACTTTTGATTCTGCTTTTCATAATTCACCTACTTCCAGTAATGTTCACTGACTCCGGCCCCATTTGCCTTCATGTCAATCGGGATCAGGTTCATTTTCCAAAATCCACCCAGATAACACCGACCGGTTACCGTCACATAAAAAGGCGTTCCTATCTGAATCCTGCTGGTACTCCCGGAACTGGTTACCTGATAAGTGAGACCTTCGACTTCTGATAGTGGTGCAGCCAGATAGGAAAACAGGGCACCAGTATCGGCATTTGTGCCACCGTTTAGCTGGATCTGCTTTACCAGTTGATCGGAAATATGATCCATTTCCTGCTTAACGGATATGATGTGGAACACATTTAAGATAAATGCCACCATAATCATTGCGACCAGGATATAGACAAAGGTACTGATGTAGGATACGTCACCCCTTTCGGATTTGATTATTTTTTTGATGTTCAAGTTTGTCACCTCCCGCATAAAAATAACGCAGGAAAGTTAAAGGGGGAGCCTTTCCTGCGTCGTGCGTGAATGATACCAGTTATTCACGGTTTATATTGTAGCATAGTAAAGTGACAGTGAAAATCGCAAAGCCATGCCAGTTGGAGACATTTTAGTGCCAGATTTGTTTTATATGATGTAATTATGAACCTTGATTTGTTGTAAGACAATAAATATGGTGTTATAAAAATTTTTTATCTATCTAAGAAATGGAAAGACATCATTTAGGTAAAAACTGATGACGAATGGGTTAAAATTTTTCCATTTGTCTTACTAGGAAAAATAAAGGGAAGATAAAATGAATAAAGAGGTAATGCCTTATATTAAATAAATGCTTGATAATGAAAAAATGCTAAGATATAATAGAAAAAAATGTTTTATAGAATAAAGTATAAGTGAAGTGGGTGATGTTGATGAAGACGATGGTAATTGGATGTGGAAGATGGGGGACATTTATTGCATGGTATTTAAATTATGTTAAACAAGAAGTAATTTTATATGGTAGAAAAGATTCAAAAAATATGCACCAGTTGTTAAAAAATAGAAAGAACGAATATTTAGAATTACCATTAAACATAACACTATCGAATGAATTGGGTGAAGTAGATAGAGTAAATGCTATATTTATTTCTGTTAATGCGCAAGGACTGGAAAAATTATGTCAGGAACTGAACCAGTTTAATTTATCAGGTAAGATCGTCGTGTTGTGTATGAAGGGTATGGAGGCAAGTACGGGAAGAAGGCTATCTGAAATTGTAGAAGCTGTTCTTGGAAGGGATGTGCATATATGTGTTTGGCTAGGACCTGGTCACGTCCAAGAATATGTGAGAGGTATTCCTAACTGTATGGTAATAGACTCAGAAGATTATAAAATTAAAGAACAATTAATTAAAGAACTGTCAAGTGACTTAATTAGATTTTATTACGGAGAGGATCTTATAGGAAATGAGATAGGAGCTGCGACTAAAAATGTAATAGGTATAGCTGCTGGAATGCTAGATGGGTTGGGATATACAGCACTGAAAGGGGCATTAATATCTAGAGGAACAAGAGAGGTTTCAAGATTGATAGAGGTGATGGGGGGCAAGGCAGTAAGTGCATATGGTTTGTGCCATTTAGGAGATTATGAGGCAACGGTTTTTTCAAAATACAGTCACAATCGAATATATGGAGAAGACTATGTTTTAGGTAAAGAGGCATCCAAATTAGCTGAAGGAGTTGAAACAGTCAAAGCGGTTTATCTATTAGCTAAAAAGCATAATATAGAGATGCCAATCTGTGAAACGGTATATAGCATATTATATGAAAATGCAGAACCAAAGAAAAAATTGTTTGGATTATTTGAAAGAAGTTTGAAGAAGGAGTTTTGACATGAAAAAAGTGAGAATAGGTTTGCCGGATGGTAATGGATGTTTTGGAACGTTGGAATTTTGGAAACAATATTTTTCTGATATTGGAGTTGAATATGTTGGAGTAGATGATGAAGAATATAAATTAGAACAATATGTACGTGAAAGCAATTCTATTTTCCCGTCATCGATATGTGTAAATTCTAAAGGACAAGAATTTCTAATAATGCGCTTATTATAAAGAGGTTATTGCAATGGATTCCTAATATTATTTGTGTTAGTTATGCGTATGTACTGGTTAAACAAGGTAGCTTAAGTATAGGGGAATTATTAGTATTTATTCTTATACAAGATAGATTTGTGAAAGCTTTTATAGATCTACCATTTAGTATAGTAGATGCAAAAGAGCATTTAGTATGTATTAAGCGCATAGAGGATATATTAAATGAGACAGAAGAGACTAGTGGAGAAGAGAAAACTATTATTAGTGAGGCAGACACTATTGTTTTTGAAAAAGTTAGTTTTCAATATGAAAATAATAAACGTATATTGAAAGAAGTCTCTTTTAAGATACCTACTGGATCAAGAGTTGCATTTGTTGGAGAATCAGGAGGTGGAAAAAGTACAATATTTAAAATTATATGTGGGCTATATCCCGTTTCAGAAGGTAGATTTAGTTTATTTGGAAGAAATTATTGTGAGTGGAATTTACAAATAGCTAGAGATTTTATAGCATTGGTATCGCAAAACGTATTTTTGTTTCCAACGACAATTTATGAAAATGTAAGGTATGGAAAATGGGAGGCAAGTAAAGATGAGATTGTTGAGGCATGTAAGAATGCAAAAATACATGAATTTATTATGGGATTACCCGAAAAATATGACACGTTAGTTGGAGAAAAGGGTATTCTCCTTTCAGGTGGAGAGCGGCAGAGGATTTCCATTGCAAGAGCGTTTTTGAAAAATGCACCGATTTTGCTATTAGATGAACCTACATCTGCAATAGATATAAGAACAGAAAAGGAAATACAAGAAGCAATAGATAAATTATCCCAAAATAAAACATGCTTAACAATAGCACATCGCTTGTCTACAATTGAAAATGCAGATCTTATTTATGTGATTAAAGATGGTGAAATTATAGAGAATGGTACGCATTCAGGTCTTATGAATAGAAAGGGATATTATTTCAAGTTACATGAGATGGATAAGATATAATTTGAAATAATTATAAAGGGTATAAGTTTGTGAGTAATTGGAAGATATTCATTCAAACCATGCGGGTCATGGGTAGACGTTGCCCGATTTATTTTGGGGCAATATTTTTTATGAGCGTTAGCTGGGCAATGTTTTCGGTTATAACTTCATTTTTGCTGAAACGTGTAGTAGATATAGCACAAAATGGTGATGTTTATAGATTGCTATGGAGTATTTGTGGAAGTATAATAGGAGGCATTGCAGCATTGCTAATATATAAAGAGGCCACCATAATTTATAATGTAGAAGCTAAAAGAGCGTATGGAGTTATGTGTGGCTTATTGTTTCAGCATCAGTATTTTTACAATAGCTGCGCTCATAGAATCAATCTTTACTTCAATCTTGTTGTTAGAAGTTGCATCAGCACCAACATGAAGAGTTAAAGATAAAACGCCCTTCAAAGTCCTATCTACAGCAACATCAGTATTAGCACGAGTGATTAAATTACCGTCTTTGTCATTGCTTACTGCAGCTCACTGTTATCGGCAGGCTGTGAAAAAAGTAGGGTGTGGCTGCTAGAATTTGCGAAACTGCTGCATGTAGCGAAAAAGGTAAGAGAAGTAGTGGGAGCATGGATAAAACAAATTTTCCATAGCTGTGGGAATTGACATGACCTCTTTTTGTGGAGTATACTAAAAAATAGGTTTAACGTAAAACTGCTGATAATCGAAAAATAGACAGTAAAGGATATCAGTGGAAATAAGAAAGAAAATTGGAGGTACGAGATGGTTACAATCAAGGAAATTGCGCGGGAGGCAGGAGTCAGTTTTACCACAGTTTCTAATGTAATTCATGGTAACCTACGAAGAATACGAAGCTATGGTGGATTGTTCGAACGTCAGGATGATGTTTCCAGTGTAGCCTACTGGTATCAGAAGGAACCACATAACAGGTTCCCGGCCTTACCGCCAGCCCGGGAACGATGGCCCAGATAGAAAATTGTATGGGAAAAGGGAGACGAACCGCAATATGGCTGCTGTCCCGGAATTTCATATAGGTGTCTTTAAAGCCGAGGGCTGCTACTCCCGGCTTTATTTTTGTCTCCACCCGAAAAAAGATATCTTTTCTTCAATTCAACTTATGGCTATTTTTGAGGAAACATTGCGGTAACCGTTAAGGAATGACCATCTTTTGTTGTGGCTCGGATTGTGCCGTTATGCGCCGTTACAATGGCTTTTGCAATAGACAGACCGATTCCGTAGCCTCCGGTCTGAGAGTTCCGGGATTTATCGCTGCGATAAAACCGTTCAAAAAGGTGCTTGATATCTTCCGAGGTAATCGGTGCACAGGTATTATGAACCGCCAACCTGAGCGCACGGTCTGCTTTTTCTAAGGAAATCGTGATGTTTCCCTTTTCGTCTGAGTATTTTAGCGCATTATCCAGAAGAATGACCGCCAGACGGTGAATGGTTTTCACATCACCGTAGTAAGAGAGCATTGGCTGAATCTGCACCGTAAAGGTCTTTCCCTGAGTGACGGCCAGTGATGCAAAGGACTGTGCTGTTTCTTCCAATATATCGGTAATCGGGAAATCAATCATTTGGTATTGATTCCCCTTTTCTTCCATGCGGGAAAGAAATACCAGTTCCTGAATTAATTCAGAAAGCCTCCTGGTTTGCTTTCTGATGTCCTGCAGCCACTCGTTATCATCGTAATCCATTTCCAGAATATCCATATCCGCATCAATAATGGTGATGGGTGTTTTCAAATCATGGCTGGCATTGGTGATAAACTGCCGCTGTTTTTCGTAGCTGTCGGAAATTGGCTTGACGATTCGTGCCGACAGGATGTACAACAGCAGAGACACTATGAGAAAACCCACAAGGGAAATACCTGCACTGATGAGCAAAAAGGAATTTGCAGCGCTGAGCTGTCTGCCGCAGTCCACAAAAACGAACATGCTTTCTGTGGGACTTTTCCGGACTGCATAGCGGTACTCCCCAACAAATCCTCTGGTACGCTAGGAATCCCACACTTTTTCCGCATATACAACTGCTGTTTCCGGTGTGATTGCTGTAGTTTTTCCTGTATCCACAAACAAAGCTGCTCCGTTCTCCGCAAGACGTACCGTATTGTGTTACATTTTTTGCAAAAACGATAATCGTTTAAATTCAGTAAATACAGGGTTTATACAATAGCCTGCAAATTTGTAGTGAAGAATGGTACCTTAAGACTTTTTTTACGAAAAATGAAGGAATGAAAATTTTTTTCCGAAAGGGTTAAGAAATATAATTCATATCCGATATACTTATTGAGCAGAAAAATGTAACACAATATCCATTGTGTTACATCAGACTGTAGACAAAGCTCCTTCCTGTGAGGGAGCTTTTCTTGTGTCATGACTG
>OHOI01000634.1_pt1 | contig 18220 bp, 18 predicted proteins | sample 1569781 | NCBI WGS metagenome assembly OHOI01 (sample SAMEA3879587, study PRJEB24766) | human gut metagenome | biome: human-associated habitat; feature: feces | place: USA | collected 1985/1987 | reverse complement strand
CCATCGCGCAGGGGGTTCTTGATGGCAGCGAGAGGAGGAACGGAACGACCGTTACCCTTCAGCTTTGCCTGACCCTCCTGGTAGGCAGCTTCGATTGCCGCCTTGATCTTGGCGACCGTCTTCGTGTCGGACTTGGGGATGATGAGGCTGACGCTGTACTTGGCTGCGCCGCCGTTGATGGACTTGGGTTCCCAGACATTGGCGTAAGACCAACGGGTGTCGGGACCGGTGATAACCTTCATAGGGTTGTTGACTCTGTTTGCAGTGTTAGACATATTAAAATTCCTCCATAAAATCGTTTTTGGCTGTATTCATCGCCGGACGCTTATCGCTCTCCGGCACGAGCGTGGGTTTGCCTTGGGGTTTTTCAATGTAGGGAGCGAGAAGTTCCTCGAAGCGGGACTTGCCGAGCATCTTCTGCATTGCGGTCACACCTATGACCTTGTGTTCGTAAGGGTCGAAGCCTGCGCCTTCTACGGTGGCGGCAACGGCAGCCTCACTTGTGTACTTGCGGTTGGATCTGCCTTCGACCAACTTCCAGCCGGCCCATTCCTTACCGCTGATAGCCTGCTGAAGTGCGAACTCCTTCACATCATTTGCCCAGGAAGTGAGGGCATCGACCTTGCCGAGGATGTCGGCAATCTCGGAATCCTCCAGAAGAGCAGGTGCCTCAAAGTCATACCGGGCAAGAGCCAGGTTTGCTTCAGCGCGTTCTCTGCATTCGGCTTTCGCTTTACAGAAGCGGCACCATTCACCGCAGTGGAAGTCACCCTGACCTGCATAGGCTAATTCGGCTTTCTCGTACAGTTCCGTATCTGCCCACCGGAGCAGGTCAGTCTTTGCCATACTGTCGACGCTGATATTGCCTTTGCGGGGCTGATAGATGGTCATGCGGATTTCCTCAATGTCGTAAATGTCATCGAAGATTTCCAAGGCTCCCAAAGCGTAAAGGCGCATCTGGGGATTGCCCACGGCACTAACTTCGATGCCTTTACCGAACTTGAGATCGCAAATGTTCATGATGCCATCGGCAATCACGATGCAGTCTGCTGTGCCGAAGCCTTCCTTGACCCAATGGGAGAAATCCACCCGCTGTTCGATCATGACCACGGGGTCGGCGCAGGTCTGCTTTGCAGTCTCCAGAAGCTCCGATACATAGGCAGCATACCCGGCGGCGCAGTCCTCCATCTCCTCGTTGTACCAGGAGAGGTTTTTAACCGGGTCTTCCGTAGGAATGTCAAGCGCCTGCTTGAGCCGAGCCTCCGCCAATGCGTGAGCGTCACTGCCCTCGGCGGCATAATCACTGCTCTTGTCCTCGTAGGCTTCAGAAAGCCTTGCGGAGGGTGGGCAGTTGAGCCAACGCTCCGAGGATGATGCCGAAAGGACTGCGTGTTTACCCATTGCCAAGTACCTCCGCATCTGCGACCAGTGCCTTGTAGTTGGCAGGGTCGATGCCGGACAGCTTCGGTGCTCCATACTTTTGAAGAAGGGCACGGATCTGAGCAGTGAAGCCCAGGCGGGACTTGTCCGCAAGGATGGCTCTGACCTGTTCGAGGGTCAGTTCGGGTTCGGCAGGAGGAGCATCGTCATGGGCTTCGTCAGCCGGAGCGGTGCTGAACATCTCTGCCAGGGTGTCTGCCACATCATTAATAGTTGCGGCTGCGGTTCGCAGGTCTCTGATTGCCAGTTCCAATTCGCTGATTTTGCCCATTGACGTTGCCTCCTTCCTTGATTTGCTTCTGCTTGAGCGTGTGGTTGATGCTCTTTGCCAGGTTTGCTGCGACGATGATGAAGTCGAGGAGGATATCAACCAGTTCCTCTTCGGGGGTCATCGTCTTGTTTTCGGACTCATACATCGTTTTTCACCTCCCGAAGGCGGCTTGGGTTTCGCTGTGCGACCCGCCTTCATCTACATGGGAAAAATGTCAACCCCCTCCGGGAGGTGCGATGTACTTAGCCCTCGTCCATCTCCGACATCAACTTTGCGAGGCGAGTATGGATTTTCTTGAGCCGGTTGTTGATGGCCTGGCGGGATACTCCTTGCTCACGAGCCACATCAGCGCCGAACTTCATTTCGCCGTAGATGGCATATACCAGGTCGACTTGGTCGGGGGTCAGCTTTTCCATTGCCAACAGAAGCTGTCCCACACGGGGATCTTCCCGCAGGGCATCCTGGAAGGAACGCTGACGGCGCTGCGGAAGCAGATCCATCGGATTGGGGGTGTGACCGCTCTTATCGGCACTGTGGGCTTGCTTCTTGCCGTCAAAGACCTTGTCCATGTGGTGGTTGTCGGCATCCAGGCGGCGTTCCTCCTCGGCATCCATTTCATCCAGCAGGGAGCGGAGTTCCGGGGATATGCCTTCACCGACCACGCACACTTCGTGGCGGTAGCAGTGGTTCTCTTCGTCCCAGATGCGATAGACGTAGTTGCCATCTGCATCTACAAAGGACTGACGGTCGGGGTTGTACGGGGCCTTACGCTCGTACTGGTTGTCTTTGCTTGTCATAAAAAATTCCTCCGTTTGGCGATTTCTCGAAACGGAGGAATTGGGTCGGCTGCAAAATGGGCGCAGTGAAACAACCGCAGTCCGTGGAGTTTCCTCCGTTTCGGAATGCGGCTAACCCGCTCAATGGGCAACCGTGATATTTACTTGTCCGCCAGATACCGTTGAGCCATCGGTGATCAAATGATGCGTTATCGGGCGGTGCGAAAGGACAACTCTGCGTTTGCGAACTTTAATTTGCGAATAAAAAGCGAAATTCACAGAAAGGGGTAGAAAAATTCGCAAGTTTGTGCTATAATATATTTTATAGTCACTACCGCAGGTGCTTGTCCTGTCGTAGAAGCTGTTTTTGTGTCAACTTCTGTAGATATTATAGAAAACTGACCTGGTAGCCGTTGGTAGGCTTCGGTAGGCTTTGGCAGCCTTGGGTATAGAAAGGAATGCGGTATGAATTTCAAAGAGTTTGTTGCATTAACACGCCCTGTCATCGGTGGCAAAGGTGGCGTCCACAAATATGTCCGTAGCCTTTTTGATGCCATACTGACCGATGAAGGCCGTGATATTCTCGATGATTACAGCGACAGTTCTTACAAGGCCTACGCCAATGGAAACAGTCAGATTACAGAGATAGCAAAGGCAATGAGTCCTCATCTCGACCAGGTGGAGTTTGCCTCGTTTATTTACCAAGCCGGAGAAACAGCACAGTTGGAACTGTGTGAGCGGTTTAAGCCTTATCTCCCGGAGATAAATGCCCGCAATGTGGGCGATGAGATTGCAAGTTTATTTGCGGGAATCATTTGGGAGGCAGCCGGAACAAAAAGAAAAAGCCCAGCATCGTCCGAGGATGATGCCGAGTCTATAGAGGCGGAGGTCGTGGATGGTGAAGAACCATCAGGTGCCGCCGATGAGGGCAAAAAAATAACCGTCATTCAGCAGCAGATCAATGTCATCCAGAATGGAGAAAAGAACTTTAATCTGACGAATAACGGGACGATGAACTTTAATTTTTGAGGCGGTATACTATGAGCAACGATCTGATTATTAAGCAGACCGATCTGTCGGCTACCCCTGCTTTACAGCAGACTGGCACCAACAATGTTGCTGTCACTAATCAGCCAGGAGCTACGGTCAACTTTACATACAACATAAACTATCCCACGATGGCCGACTCATCAGCAGAGATGATGATTGCCATCCAGTCCTTCAGCAAGGAGTATTATCAACTGATAGTGACCTGCGAGGAGGATGTCTTTAGTATGGGTGTAGTTTCGGTCATCGCAAACCGGGCTTTAACCAAATACAATGTACCGCCGGAGATTTTCGAGCGTTGCTCTACTCTAACAGAAGAAGGCATCGCAGAACTCAAACGCTTTCCCGCGATTATCTGCCAGGAAAACACAGAAATGAAAGGAACGACTTCACCAAACCAATACTGTATGTACTGCTACATCCAAAAGGTTATGGTAGTCGGTAAAAATATAAAAATTGCGTTTAAGCCAATCGCACCGATTCAACAAATCAAGCTGTGCGACAAGCGTAATGCTATGTTCTTTGGCTTGAATATGGACTGCGCGATTACGGATTTGAACCACAGCGCGTGGTCAGTTCGCAAAGTAAATGTATTTGAGGCATTTAAAGAGGCTGGCATTCCTGGAATGCCCACGCCCATGTAAGGAGGTGTCTTTATGGCTGAAAAAATCAAATCAGAAATTGTCCGCATTGATTTGACGGATGCAAGCTATAAGGACAGCCACGCCTATATTGAGCCGACCTATGTGAACTTCTTCTTTGGAAACAATGGTGCCGGCAAGTCCACTATTGCTAAAGCAATCAAAAGTGGTGCCGGCGTGACTTACGCACCTGGGCGAACCGCAGCGGATTACTTGCCGTTAGTGTACAACCAGGACTTTATAGATGATAATTTCCGTAGTTATCGCAACATGAAGGGTGTTTTTACCCTCAATGCGAAGAATGCGGAAATTCAAAGACAAATCGATGAGGCTACCGAAGAACGCACTTGTGTGAAAGGTTTGTTGACAGATGCAAGTGGAAAACGGAGCAAAACAGCCACGTCAAAGGATAAACTTCACAAGGATTTCTTAAAGGATTGTTGGGAGCGGGGCAAAGCCATCCGTGAGGAGTTCCCTGGAACAATGAGCGGAAAAGGCAGATCCGACCCCTTTGTGCGCGAGATACTGAAGCACGCTCCTGCCGATACTGATCTCGAAGAACTGCGCCGATTGTATGCATCAGCATTTTCGGATACCGCAAAACACTATCAGAGATTCAACACCATCACAGATCCCTCTGTGATGGATATGTTGACCGGAAGAGATATCCTTAACAGAGCAATCGTAAACAGCGCAGATACGGAACTTGCCAGTTTCCTGCGGAACATCGGTGCTACTGAGTGGATGCGCCAAGGTCACGATGCCTATTCCCATGATGCCAGCGGAAGATGCCCGTATTGTGGTGCTGATCTGCCTGCAGATTTTGAGCAGACATTCATTGATAGTTTTGATAACAGATACCAGGACAACCTTCGGTTGTTGGCAGAGTTCTTGACTCTGTATAAGAAAGCAGCGAACGATTTGTTTGTACCATTGCAGAACACACCAAGTGAACTGTATCCTGAAATTGATATTAAACCATATACGGATAAACTGGCTGTATTGAAAGCTGTAATGCAGGCCAACATCGATGCAATCAAGGCAAAAACCAACAATCCGGCATCTGTTGTTGCAATAACGGAAATTCATCCTATTTTGGAGGAGATGTGCGATATCATCACCGGCTTTAACACCCTTATCGATGCTAACAACGCTATCGTTGCAGCAGGCCCCACCAAAAGAAATGAGTGCGCCGATGCAGTTTTCAGTCTGTTGGCATTTATGCTTAAGGATGTCATTGCGGCATATCGGAAGAGCGATTCTGAGATGCAGGCAGAACTGGACACTCTGGATGCAGACATTGCTACGCATAATGAAACCCTTGAAGGCATCAAAACAAAACTGAAAACCCTTCGCAGCAAAACTGTGGAAACGGATACAGCAAAAGACAGTATCAACCATATGCTTCGGGATTCTGGAATGCGTGGCTTCAGCCTCCAGCCCAAAGCTGGAGTGGATAATGTTTATGAAGTGCACCGCCCGGACGGCACTATAGCAGACAATCTGAGCGAAGGCGAAAAGAACTTTATTGCATTCCTGTATTTCTATCACCTTGTCCACGGCAGCGACTCTGCCGAAGGTGAGACCAGGGAGAAAATCGTAGTCATTGATGACCCCGTTTCCAGTATGGACAGCGGTTCACTGTTTATTGTAAGTACGCTTGTACGGCAGATGGTTGAAATTTGCCGGAACAATGCCGACAACCGCAATCCGACTGCCCAAGGAAACTTCATCAAGCAGATTTTCATTCTGACACACAATGCTTATTTCCACCGAGAGGTGTCCTACGGCTATGTGTCAAAGTACGATTATGCTTCGTTCTATCTGATCCGCAAGATTGGTGTAAAGTCCACAATAAAAATGTTCGATGATGTTGACCCGAATGAACCAGCGCAGCGAATGAACGTAAATCCCGTTAAAAACTCTTATGCCGCTCTGTGGGACGAGTACAGAGAGGTAAAATCGGCAGTTCCGCTAATGAATGTTATTCGTCGTATCCTGGAGTATTATTTCCTGCAGCTTTGTGGATATGAAGGTTCAAAGCTGCGGCAGGTCATCTTGGCGCAGGGAAAGGCCGAGGGACGGTTCAAAGACGCCGATGGCAATGACGATGAAGAAAAATTCCAGTTGGCATCTGCTATGCTGGCCTATATCAACACCAGTTCTATTGGCATGAGCGATGGCATGGATTATGTAGAAGATTGCCTGAATGCCGAGGAATGCAGGAATATCTTTGAAATGATATTTGAGGCTATGGATCAAAAGCAACACTATGATATGATGTATAGAAATCAGTAAGGAGGACCCTTAAGATGCGTATCAGCTACAATAAACTGTGGAAGATGCTTATCGACAAAAACATGAAGAAAAGTGACCTGAAAGAAAAGGCTGGGATCAGTTCTGCCTCTATTGCCAAGCTCGGCAAGGGCGATAATATCACAACTGATGTTCTTCTGCGGATATGCGAAGCTATGGAATGCCATTTGGATGACATCATGGAGACCGTAGATGAGTAAGGATGAGAGGTACCATATGAAATCAATAGAACTTTTCAGCGGAACGGGTGGTCTTGCACTCGGACTGCACCAGGCAGGCTTTTCTCACGAGGCTCTTTTTGAGTGGGATAAAGACTCCTGTGATAATATAAAACACAATATCGCAAACGGATATCCCGGTGTGAAGGACTGGTCTGTATTCCAGACCGATGTCCGTACCGTAAGCTACGATGGCTACACGGGCAGAATTCAGCTTGTAGCCGGAGGTCCTCCATGCCAGCCGTTCTCCTTAGGCGGTAAGCACCAGGCGTATAACGATGCACGGGATATGTTCCCGGAAGCAGTCCGAGCCGTCCGAGAGACACAGCCCCAGGCATTCATCTTTGAAAATGTGAAAGGACTCCTCCGTAAGTCTTTCAGTTCCTATTTTAATTACATCCTCCTTCAGCTTCAGCATCCCGAAGTTGTGAAGAAGGATAATATGACCTGGGAGGAGCATCTTGCCTTGTTGGAGCGTTACCATACCTCCGGGCATGATGACGGTCTTTCCTATAATGTAGTATTCCGTTTGCTGAATGCCGCTGACTACGGCGTGCCACAGTCACGCCACCGCGTTATCATTGTCGGCTTCAGAAGCGATTTTAATGCAAGCTGGACTTTCCCGGCTGCGACCCATTCGCAGGAGGCTCTTCTTTACTCCAAGTGGGTGACTGGTGATTATTGGGAGGAACATAGCATGAAGCGTCCCTCTGAGACACCGCTGTCGGCGCAGCAGTTACGTTCTATCCGCCGCGCGGTTGAAGAAACCGATACTCCTCTTTTGAGATGGCAGACCGTCCGTGATGCCATCGGAGATTTGCCCAATCCTACCGATCTCAGTCGAGCATCGCTGTTTAATAACCACGAATTTCGTGATGGAGCCCGTGTCTATGCAGGTCACTCCGGCAGCAAGCTGGACGAGCCGTCCAAAACCATCAAGGCAGGAGCCCACGGGGTTCCCGGCGGTGAGAACATGGTAGTACTTGATGACGGTAGTGTTCGTTATTATACTGTGCGAGAAAGTGCAAGAATTCAGACCTTCCCGGATGATTATCTATTCAGTGCATCCTGGACGGAAAGCATGAGGCAGATTGGAAACGCCGTGCCTGTAAAACTTGCGAAAGCCGTGGGCGATTCCGTGATTACACAGATGAAAGGACTGGTGAACAATGGCTAAGAAAACTGACTATCCCGTATTTGAACCTTTTAATCCCTTGGACAAGCGCCACCTGGGTGCCAGTGTTGCGAATGCACTGTTGGAATCCGACATCTATCGGCTGCCGCCGGAGCCTTTCATCGGTGCTGGAGTATATGCACTTTATTATGTTGGAGATTTTCCCGCATATGAGGTACTTGCAGAAGTTAACCGCAACAACCAGTTCGCCTGCCCCATCTACGTAGGCAAGGCTGTACCCGATGGTGCGAGAAAAGGCGGACAGGGTGACGATGTCGACCCAGGAACTGCACTTTTCAAACGACTCAATGACCACGCAAAGTCTGTAGATGCTGCCACGAACCTTCGCTTGGAAGATTTCTATTGCCAATTCCTGTCAGTTGATGATATTTGGATTCCGCTGACGGAGTCTTTGCTGATCGAACGGTTTAAGCCTGTGTGGAATCGCGTGCTTGACGGTTTCGGCAACCACGATCCCGGTAAAGGTCGTCACAGTGGAAAGATGCCTTTCTGGGACTGTCTGCACCCCGGCCGTGCCTGGGCAGAACGACTTCAACCCTGCGCGTTTACCGCAGAGGAACTGGACCAGCGTGTGCGTGAATACTTAAGCGAGGCGCTTTTATAACCATTTGCGCGATGATATTTTCTGGATTTTGTAATCTGCGAATACTCTGGATAATATTGAAAAAACGACAAATATATGATATAATTTAAGAGTTATATATTTGCTTGTGTTGGATGGAGACAATATAGATAGCGATAGATTTCATGAGTATCTGTCTTAGCGCTTTTGTGCAGATTTAGTTTTGGCTCTATCCTCCTAAAAGGGGTGATTATTGTGCTCCCAACCTTTACCGTGTGTGGCGTTAGGGTTAATACATTTCCATTTATTATTTTCCTTGCGCTGATTGCAAGCGTCACTACTTTTATGTTTGCACACAAATATAAAAAGTTTTATCGAGTAACAATATTCAAACTGTGCCTACCAATTCTTGCTTTTGCTGCTTTAGGTGCACGATTATTCTCCGCAGTCACACTTATGTCTATATCCGATCAGTCATTTTTGCACAATCTACTTTATGGTGGATCGGTATTTTACGGTGGTGTATTTGGCGGCGCCGCAGGTCTACTTATTGTGTGCCTGGTCAAACACTATGAGTTCTTAGTATTCTCGGATTTGTTTGTGACTCTATTGCCAATCGGACACGCTATTGGACGCTTGGGGTGCTATCTTAATGGTTGCTGTTACGGAAGTCAGTACAATGGAGCATTTGCTGTTGACTTTATAGTCAATGGCGTTAAGACAACGGTATTCCCCACATGGTTTTTTGAAGCAGGATTCTGCTTTGTGTTATTTATCTACTTTCAACTTGTACATAAAAATAACGCAACAGGAAACAGAACCGCAATTTATTTCATATCGTATTCAATTTATAGGTTTTTAATTGAATTTATGCGTGGTGATGAAATACGTGGACATATTGGCTTTTTGTCATCGTCGCAAATTATCAGTCTTTTTATGCTACTATTAGGGCTTTGCATTCTATATGTGAGTCTTAAAGATAACTGTGAAAATTATTTATTCAACAAGGAGAGAGAAAACAATGCAAATTAATCAATTCCCTCATCAGTATGAGACGCAAAGAAAGAGCAAGGCTGAAAACGACGTTTATGCAGAGCGTAACCGTTCGTCTTCTCGTCAAAAGTCTATCCGCGACGGTATTAGTGGATCTGTAGAAACTGGTGCATGGGCCGGTGTTTGTGCTACAATTGGATTCGTTGTTGGTTTTTTTGTCTGTTGCAGTATATGCACTGATGGCGCAGAAGGCGAGGCTTTTGTGACCTGGATTGCCTTATCCATTGGCGGTGCTATTCTTGGAGCCGTCTTGGCAGGATTGATTAATGCCGGACACAACAGCAGTGTAAAAAACGCTGATAGTGAAGTTGCTAGTGAGCAGTCTCGTTGCGAAAAGGCTGTTCAGGAAATCCATGCACAGGCAGCACATGAAATTGCCGCTTACAAGAGTGAATTTGAGGCTGAAGCACAGCGGATGAGTGTCAGATATGCTGAAAGCGCCTTGGCTACTGAAGTTATTAACTGGATGACTGAGGGCTTTGCCCGAACTATTGATGCAACCGACAGACGCAGCCATATCGAAAGAATTAATGTTCCTTTCTCCTTCAATGTATATACAAATAAAATTACTTGTAATCTCGGAACCTACGATTTTGAGATCAAGCGTTGCGCAAATTTGACTAGTCCTCTGGAGCAGACTGCTATTGCGAGAGCGATTGCATCCGCCATTCAGTTGAACATCACCATGAAGTACCCTAAAGATGCAAGCGGTACAGATTTCGTACTCAACATTTCCTACGCATATGCTGAAAACTACGTTTCCGCATCCATTACATATACTGCACCGAACGGTAATTATTGCTCTGTTCAGAGCTGGTAAACCCTGGAATAGAGGTTCAAAATGGGCACACTATTAGAAGAATACGCACGCATTTATAGCGCGCTTAAAAAACTCGATGGCGAGTTGTCTCATGCGAAACAAGTGCTGAATGATGCACAGCAGATGTACACTAATAGTGTGTCTGAAGCCGATGTTGCATTAGAGCAGAGTCTTTCTCAAAATACTACGCATACCGCACGAGTTAATGCATTTATTGGAATTGCTAAAACTCATACAACAAAATTGATCAGAGCTTCTTCGGCGATTCCGTTTGATAACGGAAAACTGTCTAGGCTTGCGGTACAGGTGAATAGTGGGATTATAGATGATCCTTTTGCTACGCAGTTGTATACGGAAGCGACTGGACAACTGCAACATCTATCTGCGGAACGTGGACAGATACAGAGAGTACATGAGAGTAAATTAAGATCATTAGAAACCGCTTTTGGTGAGAAAAAGCGTTCAGCACAAAAGACCATCGCCAAAGTGGAGGCTGACATTCGTGCTTTTTTGTATTCCAAAGAATTCATGGACTTTATTATGCTTATAGAAGCAGACAGAAAGGCGTTTAACACCAAGCAGGCAGTAGGTAGCTTGAATCATGATTTTTACGGAACTGTATCAATTGGTTCGGTATGCTTACCATTTCCTATTCCGCAGAGTCTCTGTTCTGATGCTTGTAGTACCACCAAGGGATTGTTTGATGTACAAAGCTGCACTATCAGAGTCCCTGCAAATTTGAACATTTCAAATGGTGCGGTCATCATTGCAGAATACGAAAACAACGGCGAGGGAACTATTCTTTCCGGTATGCAAAACTATATTCTGAACATTGCTAGGTACTATAGCAAGGAATATTCTCAAATATGTTTTGTGGATCCCATTCGATATAATTCCAGTTCGCTTGGTTGTCTGGCCGAATTGTGTGGAGGATCTGGATCGCTGATTGACTCTGTTCCGAATTCTGTTGAAGAACTTCGTAATAAAGTGAAGTCCATTATCACAGAAGCAAATATCCGCGAAGTACGTAGTAAGAGCATAGGAATACAGCGTAAACAAAATGCGCTGTATGTGTTTCACAATTTTCCGCAATCTTATGACGCATCGGTTGTTGCGCAGATCCAGCAATTATGCGTAAATGCACAACATTATGGGATTACAGTTATTTTGACGAACAACAAATCGTTGAAGAACTTTACTTCAAGCGATACTCTGGCGTTTCTCCGCACAATGGCTATAACGGTAACTGCAAATTCTATTTCTGGTATGGAGCAAAACATTGCTGCCCCGTTCGATTGGTATTGTGCACCGAGCACCTTGCCATCGGATATTGAAAGACAGTTTATCGATGAGCGTCCAGTTGTTAATTTGAGCAATGATTATAGTGAACGTATTGGTCTGCCAATGATGCCTCGGTATCGCAAGGGTGTCCGAACCTTGGAGAATATTCCTTTTGGAATCGATTCTGTTGGTTCCTTAAAAACGCTGGACTTTGAAAACAGCAATTTTGCTACATTCATTTGTGGTGCGGCTCGGTCAGGTAAATCAACGTTATTGCACACGCTGATCACGGGCTTGATTCAGAATAATCATCCAGATGACATTGAAATTTGGTTGATTGATTTCAAAATGACTGAGTTTAGCCGATATATTAATCATTTGCCACCCCATGTTAGGTATATTATTCTCGATGAGTCTCCCGAGTTGGTGTACGACATTATCGACAGACTGACCGAAATTATGCTCAAGCGTCAGAATATCTTCAAGGGCAAGTGGCAAAAACTAAAGGATGTCCCGGAAGATAAATATATGCCGGCAATTCTCGTTGTCATTGACGAGTTTTCTGTAATGTCTCAAATAGTTGCGGATTCAATTGTTGCAAGCAAAGAGAACTATGCAGTTAAACTGCAAATGCTTTTAGCTAAAGGTGCTGCTTTAGGATTGCATTTTATTTTTGCAAGTCAAGGATTTACAAGCGGCACACGCGGTTTAAATGATTTCTCTAAAAAGCAGGTGCAGCAACGAATTGCAATGAAGACAGAGTATAGTGAAATTAAAGACACATTAGACTTGAAGTCTCCTAGCGAAGAAGATAAGGCGTTGATGGAGCAGTTGCCCGTTCACCACGCTATCACTCGAATTCCGGTGGACGAGCGTGGAAATCATCTGTGTTTGTCTCAAGTGTTATATATTTCGGACTACTCTGAGCAAGAAAAAATGATAGATGCAATTAGCGAAAGAATGGTTCCTGCACCACGATACGATGTTCACAATCTCTCGTCGTATATTAGTAAAAAGCCTATGATTATTGATGGTAATATTTATGGTGCTTTTAGTTCGAAGAAGGAAGAAATGCGAAAATATCTAGACTCGCGTTACGATATTCTGGCAGATGGGAGTGAATTTGTGATTTTTGTTGGCGAACCAAGAAGAATGATGCCGATTTTCCCAATTCATATTGCCAATGAATTTTGTGAGAATCTACTTCTGGTCGCACCTCTCGGTGAGAAAATGCCTGCCACTTCTGTCCTGCTGTCGATTTGCGAGTCACTGGGTTTGCAGGGGCAAAATGTTGAACTCTGGTCGACAAAGAAAAATCCTATATATCGTCATGTCAAATTTGATTGCCGCAAGCAGTATGCTGAGAAAAATGATTTGGCTGCGATTTGTAGAGAAATCAAACGGCTAAAAACCGCCATTCAAAACAAGGTTGAAAGCAATCAATTCTTTGTGCTAATCGGATTTGAATCGATTTTGATTGACATGAGTTTTCAGACCGGATCGAGTGGTTTAACTTCATCTACACCAGCGAGCAACCAACCTCTGTATGAGAAAAGGGGTGCTGGCGAGCCGGATCTAAATACGTTGCTTGCGTCTTTGAGCGGTGGTGCTCAACCTACTCCTCAGCCTGCTGCTGATAACTCTCCTCGCATCTCTGTAAAAAGTGTTGAAGGAAACGGGAGCTATGATGCTCGGGAAGACCTAAAATATATCTTAACAAATGGTCCTCGCCTCGGATATCATTTTATTTTACATTTTAGTTCTCCTGGTGATGTAAGCCAAAGCAAGATGGATACATCGCTCTTTAAGCATAAAATTATGTTTAGAGCTGCAAAAAACGAAGCCGCTCTTGTCATCGGCGCTGCAAACGCAGCTGTCGTTGCTAATTTGGAAGATCATTCTTTCCGGTATAGCAATGGATTAGATAGCCTTTCTTTCCGTCCTTATTTACACGCAGGTCTTTCCTGGGACGGTTGGCAAATCAGCGGCGGAGAGGTTGTCAATTTGGTTGATGAGGAAGAAGAATATCTTTTGTAAGGAGGTAAGTTATGCCTGTTAACGACCTCTCGCCAGTTAAATTGGAAGAGTTATTAGCATCATTGACAAGTACAGCCTCGGATAAGCAAGTCGAGCCGGATTTGGTGACACTTTTGGCTGAAGATCGTGCACTGGCTAGGCCGATTGCGCCTGAAACGAAAGAGCAAATCTTTGAGAGTACTGACATAGATGTACTGATAAGAGTCTTGCTTGCTAACAGCGTGCAATTGCACCCAAATGCCGACGTATGTGCGGATGATGAAATTCATATGGTGTTTGTCTGAAAACGTGGACCTAGTCCCATATATGGGACAGTAAAGATGGTATTCTAGTGTCAAGAAGAACAGCGAGGTGTTCAAAATGACACGGAAAGACCTAAAAAACGCAATTGACCAGTTAAGCCCCTATCAGATCAACGTACTGAGCCAGCATGCAGCGAAATATCTGGATTTGAATGCAAGCCTCCAGAATACCCGGCCTGCGGTCTGCCCAAAATGCAGCGCAGAGAACACCCTGCTGATCAAAAAGGGCTTTTCCCGGGACAAGCAGCGCTATCAGTGCAAATGCTGCGGGAAGAAGTTCACGTATGATACGATGCAGATTACCTCGCATTCCCATCAACCAGTAGAGTCCTGGATCGTTGTGCTGGAAGATACGCTTGCACTGGAGCCGTTCAAGAACACAGAACTGCGAATCGGCGTCAGCCACGAGACCGCGTTCCATATGCGCCATAAACTGCTGGCATATCTGGAGCAGCTGGTACAGCCTGCGGCGTCATTGAGTGCCTTGATTGAAGCGGATGAGACCTTTGTCGCAGAATCTCAGAAGGGCATTCCCGTTACGCACAGAAAGCCCAGGCTCCACGGGGAAGGCGTAAACCAGCGCGGGTTGTCGCATGAGCAGCTTTGAGTATGTGTCGCCACAGATCGCAGTCACCATGTGGCTGCAGCCTGCGTGAATCGAGCGAAACCCAGCGGCCAGGATTTGGAGCTTGCCTTGGCGAAGCATATTTTGTCCGGTTCAGTGATTCTGTGTGACAAGGCGCAGGCATATAACCGCCTTGCAGCCAATACGAACTGCAAGAAAGTGGCCCTTGAAGGCATTGAAAGCTACGACCGCGTTTACCACCTCAATACAGTCAATCATCTGCACAGCAAGCTCAAAGAGATGCTCCGGAAATATCGTGGCGTGTCTACGAAATACCTCAACCGCTACTTGGCGCTCTTTACGCTCCTGAGCCAGCATTGCGGACTGGTTGTTTCAGAAATCGCTGATGACATCCGGGCTTGCCTTGCCGGGCTGAGATACTACGCTACAATCAAATCCGTGAAAACATTGGGGCTCTTAGTCTTTTGACACTTTAGGTCCACGTTTCTGGACTTACACCATTCATATTTCCCCCAAAGCCGAGGGTGAACCGGATTTATTGACGCTACTTAATCAATGATTTTTTGAAATAGAAGGAGATGTAAATATGGCTGAACATACCGAAATTGAATCTTTGGATATATTAATCAAAGCTGTCCAAGAATACCAAACTGACTTGGCAACTAACAAGCAAATTCTGCTTAATGCTGCCAACGTCTGTGACGCAGCAATGGGAAGCGATGCGATTGCACAAAAGCACATTGCTAGGCTTAATGAAACGCTAGAAGACCGCACAAATAGCTGCAGATGTCGCAGCCGCTCTCATTGAAGATCGCCGGCGGGCAATCGAAGTTCTAGAAGACTAATTAGGAGGTGTTAGGATGAAATTGGCGCTTAATACCGAAAGTGCTATTGCACTCCGTGAATTTGCAGAGTCTATGCCTCTTGCGATTGAAAACATTGTAACAGCTACAGAGAAAGTTGTGCAGGTATACCAGTCTGTCGCAGATACGCTAGGTGTCCACAATCAAGACTTTTATGAAATGTTGATGCATATCAAAAAGGCGCAGGAAAATGCTGCAGATGCAATTCAAACATTGCCTCCTATGTTGAACACGACTGCCGATAAAATTGATGCCTATGTTGCTGCGCATCCGACTGTTGCAGGTCAATAAATTAGGATACTGTTGCCTATGAAACTCGCGTTGGATTCAAAAAGTGCTACTGCTCTTCGGGAGTTGGCTGATGGCATCCCTGGAGCAATAGCAAACATTACAGATGACACAGTTAATCTCATAACGGTGTATCAATCTGTTTCGGACACACTGGGGTCACACCGGAACGATTTTTATTTGATGCTTTTGCATATCCAAAGGGCCCAAACACTTTCGGTTGAAACTCTGGAGATTCTCCCTTCAATGATGCGCGAAACGGCGGATAAAATTGAATCCTACATAGCTTTACAGGTATCGGAACCAAGTGCTACTGGTTTTTTGTCATCTCATACCGCATCACCTAATGCAAAACATAGTGGATCGGGCGATTCTAATAGTACCGGTATTCCCAAAATGCTTTCAGGTCATGAAATTCTGGAGATGTTTGGTGTTGCACAGTGCAAAAATGAGACAGATGTGTTTGTTAAAGGTGATCATTTTGCTCGTTTTGAAGAGACATACTACGCAGTGGATGATTTCCCTTCACAACCTTATGACAGCCACATCGAGTTGGATATTTCTCCTAACTTAATTGAGGGGATTCATTTGGGCAAAGGTGAGGCAGAAAATCCTGCTGTATTTTGGCGGCAACATAAGAAAGACGGTGGAACTGCGGAAAGCTTTCAAGAGATAGCTAGTCGTATACCTGAAGTGCGAAGACGAATTGCTTTGGGTGCTACTTTAAGTGAACTCGAGGACGACCCACTGTTATCTGATTGTGCATGGATTTATTTTAGAAATAAGCCGGAAGTTATTAAATGTGATGGATACTATGAGTTTGTTGGTAATGGTAGACATCGAATTCTAGCCGCTCGTGCTCTTGGATATAGTATTCCTGTAAAAGTGATCGGCGAAAGACGTCGCAAAACACAATCGTAAAGCGTCCTTGAAATAGTGACATGAGTCTAGGGATAATTTTTTGATTAACCTTTTTATCTAAATCATTTTAGATAAAAACTTCTGAAAGGGAGGTGTACGAAGTGAAATTGGCATTAAATATGCATAGTGTAGCCGCTCTTAGAACACTTGCTGCAGAAATCCCTAGCGCAATAGATAATATAGTTTATAGTACTGAGCGCCTACTTTCGGTGTACCAAACTGTCTCAGATTCGTTAGGAGTTCATGGGCCGGATTTCTATGACATGGTACTTTACGTAAAACGAGCACAGGAAACTTCTGCTGAGGCTATTGCGACTGTACCTATTTTATTAACTACAACAGCGGATAAAATAGAGAATTATATTAACTGGCACCCCACATATCAAGACAGCGGTGTTGAGGAAGTAACTTTTAAATCTTATACCGATGAACACATTATTGCGCCATCAGAAGATACACAAATTAGACAACGTACAGTTTTTGAAATTACGGTATTAAAGAATTCTTTGGAACTATCGGATGGGGATTCTTCTGTTGTCCAAGTAGGCGGAGCATATCGTGATGTAAAAAAGAGTGTTGACAGTACTCTTTATGAAGTGCATCATATTCCACCACAAAGTGTATTTGCAGATAGCTTTGATGCCCTACCGACCATAGCTATGCTCAAGCAAGATCATGAAAAAACTTCAAGCTATAGAGGTAAAATGAATAAAACTTATCAACCACATTTCCCGAGTGAGGTTGCACACCTACAGCACAAGCATGGCATTACAGATTTGATAAACCATGGGTTGCTTGCAGAAGCTATTAGGAACGAGATTTATGAAATAAGGGATACATTTGGATCAAAGTATGACGGTGCCTTACAGCAGTACTTAGACTCTATGGTAGAGTACATTACAGAAAAGGGAATGCCTAAGAGTAAAGAATAACTTGTTGGGAGTTGCACCTTTTAACGAAAGGCACACCTTTTAACGATTTATCCGAGGGGTGTGCATTTCGTATCAGAATTGGCCTCTACTTTCATAACTCGGCAGGCGCCACATGGGGCCTGCCGGTTTTTTATGCCCGGGTCAGGGGTCAGGGCGGTTCCTCTCATAAATGGCAGCTGCGATGCAAATGCGCTGATCCGTCTGCCGTTTTCCAGCAGCACGCAGCTTTGTTCCTCCAGATCCGGTCAACTCCCTACGGTTAGGATAGACTAACTTCCGTGCTTTCAAAAGGCCGCCGTCAGCGGCCTTCCCATAAGCTGTCTGTCTTATCTATATGGATCGTACTGCCAGTTCCGTGCAAACACAAGATGCTTCTTCCGTTTGGGGAAATTTTTTCGGATGGGGGCGATGCGGCGACGGGCGCTGCGTCCATTCGCAGCCTAAAAAGAACCCCCTGCGGCGAGGCCGCAGGGGGTTCCTTTTCTATGCAGGGATCGACCGTATCTGCAGAAATTGCTGATGCAGGGCCCTCTTACATTTTCTCCGGGGCGCTGCAGCCAATGAGGGTCATGGCGTTCTTCAGCACCGCACGGGTGGTATCCGCCAGCTTCAGCCGGGCCAGCAGCACCGGCTTCTCCTCGCCCTTGATGCGGCAGGCGGCGTAGAATTTG
>OHOI01000615.1_pt1 | contig 18745 bp, 10 predicted proteins | sample 1569781 | NCBI WGS metagenome assembly OHOI01 (sample SAMEA3879587, study PRJEB24766) | human gut metagenome | biome: human-associated habitat; feature: feces | place: USA | collected 1985/1987 | reverse complement strand
GAAAACGGTCTTTATGATTTACAGGAAAAACTGTTTGCACAGGCACAGGAGATGGCTGCCAAAGAACCGGAATTCCATTTCACTCCGGAACAGATTGAAGCCTACACCACGGTAGGTGGTACTCCGCATTTGGATGGCGAATATACCGTGTTTGGCGAAGTGGTGAAAGGAATGGACATTGTGGATAAGATCCAGCAGGTGAAAACAGACCGCAGCGACCGTCCCGAAGAAGATGTAAAGATAACAAAGGTGACAATACTTGACTGAATCGTATGAAAATCAACAGGCATATTCTTGATAATGGGTTACGTTTGGTACATTCGCAGGACGAGAGTACGCAGATGGTTGCCCTTAATATATTATATAATGTGGGAGCTCGTGACGAACATCCCGAACATACCGGCTTTGCCCATCTGTTTGAACATCTGATGTTTGGCGGTTCTGTGAATATACCCGACTATGATGCTCCTTTGCAGTCGGCAGGTGGCGAAAACAATGCTTGGACGAACAATGACATTACGAACTATTACCTCACCGTCCCCAAGTCGAATGTAGAGATTGGCTTCTGGCTGGAGTCCGACCGTATGTTGGAACTGGCATTCAGTGAACAAAGCCTTGAAGTGCAGCGCGGTGTGGTCATGGAGGAGTTCAAACAGCGTTGTCTGAACCAGCCTTACGGAGATGTGGGACATCTTATCCGTCCGTTGGCTTATGAGGTGCATCCATACCGCTGGCCTACCATCGGGAAGGATTTATCGCACATCGAACAAGCTACACTGGAGGAAGTGAAATCATTCTTTTACCGCTTTTATGCACCTAATAATGCCGTGCTTGCCGTTACCGGAAATATATCATGGGAAGAAGCTGTTCGATTGACAGAAAAATGGTTCGGCCCGATTCCCCACAGGAATGTACCTGTGCGACAATTGCCGCAGGAACCCGTACAGACGCAGGAACGCAGACAGGTAGTGAAACGTCCTGTTCCCTTGGATGCGCTGTTTATGGCTTTTCATATGTGTAGTCGCGAGCATTCTGATTACTATGCTTTTGATATTCTTTCAGATATCCTTAGTAACGGACGCTCCAGTCGCTTGAACCGTCGGTTGGTGCAGGAACAGAAATTGTTCTCCGGTATAGATGCTTATATTTCGGGAACGCGTGATGCGGGATTGCTGCATATCAGTGGAAAACCGTCAGCCGGAGTCTCACTGGAACAGGCTGAGGCCGCTGTACGTAAAGAGTTGCAGGAGTTGCAGCAAGTGGCGATAGAAGAACAGGAATTGGAGAAAGTAAAGAATAAGTTTGAATCCACCCAGATATTCGGGAATATCAATTACCTGAATGTAGCTACAAATCTGGCATGGTTCGAACTGACCGGGCAAGCGGAGGATATAGACCGTGAGGTAGAACGGTATCGCGCAGTGACGGCAGAACGTCTGAAGACAGTTGCACAAGAGACTTTTCGTGAGGAAAACTCGGTGGTATTATATTATGAGAAAGATAAATGAATAGATTAATTGCTACATACAAGGGGCATTATAAAGCCCTCTTTTACTTAGGACTTCCCATCGTTATCGGTCAAATGGGAGTCATTGTTCTTGGATTTGCCGATACCTTGATGGTGGGACATCACAGCACGGCCGAGTTGGCTGCCGCTTCTTTCACCAATAATCTTTTTACACTTTGCATTATTTTCAGTACCGGTTTCTCTTATGGACTGACGCCTGTGGTGGGTGAGTTCTACGGTAACCGTCGTTTCATGGAGGCTGGACAAGCTTTGCGCTCAAGTCTGCTTGCCAATGTGTTGGTAGCACTGTTGCTGACGCTTATTATGACTGTCGTCTATTTCTGTGTGGAATACATGGGACAACCCGAGGAACTGATTCCCTTGATAAAACCTTATTTTCTGGTTCTACTTGCATCCCTGGTATTTGTCATGCTGTTCAATGGCTTTAAGCAATTTACGGATGGTATTACTCAAACGCAGACTGCTATGTGGGTGCTTCTTGGTGGAAATGCGCTGAATATTGTCGGCAATTATGTGCTGATTTACGGAAAGTTCGGTTTCCCGGAATGGGGATTGCTCGGTGCGGGTATCAGTACCCTGTTCTCACGCATCGTCATGGTTATTGCTTTTGCATTGATTGTTTTTCGTAGTCGGAGGTTCCTGAGATATAAAGTAGGGTTCTTCCGCTTGGGATGGTCGAAACAGATGTTCAGGAAATTGAATGGACTTGGGTGGCCTGTCGGTTTGCAGATGGGCATGGAGACGGCTTCATTCAGTCTCAGCACGATTATGGTCGGTTGGCTGGGAACTATTGCTTTGGCTTCACATCAGATTATGCTCACCATTTCTCAGTTTACCTTTATGATGTTTTATGGGATGGGGGCGGCGATTGCCGTTCGCGTCAGTAACTTCAAGGGGCAGAACGATATGGTGAATGTACGCCGTTCGGCATATGCCGGCTATCATCTCATCTTGGCAATGGCGGTGGTGCTTCTGAGTATCGTGTTCCTGTTGCGCAATCAGGTCGGGGGCTGGTTTACGGATAGCGTGGAGGTTTCTGCCATGGTATCTTCTTTGTTCCTTCCATTCCTGGTTTATCAGTTTGGTGACGGACTGCAAATCAGCTTTGCCAATGCCCTGCGTGGTATTGCAGACGTAAAACCGATGATGTTCATTGCATTTATTTCTTATTTTGTTATATCTTTGCCTGTAGGATACTTATGCGGTTTCGTGCTGGGCTGGGGTACGGTCGGTGTATGGATGGCCTTCCCGTTCGGACTGACTAGTGCGGGTATTATGCTCTGGTTGCGTTTCCGCTATAAAACGAAAGATAAATGAATAATGTCTCCAAGAAGAAGATAGCTGCCGGTTATGCTGTCCTGCTGGCAGTCTTGCTTTATTCCCTGTTCTTCGTGCACCGGGAGATGGAGAATCTTATGAGTTCGGATAATAGTGATATTCTGCGTACGGACAGTCTGATAGGGCTTTTGAGAGAGAAGGATGCTAATACCGTCCGCCTGCTGCGTACACTGAGCGAAGCCAATGACAGCATGATTTCAGCCCGTGAAGTGGAACAGATTATTGCCGAACAGGATACTATTATCACCCAACAACGTGTACAACGCCGGGTTATTGCTCGTCGCGATACGGTTGTGACACAACCCAAGAAGAAAAGTTTCTTCCGCCGTTTAGGAGAAGTCTTCGTCCCACCACGCAAAGATTCAGCTGTTCAGGTGCAAACAACCCTTGAAGTTGCTACGGATACTGTACTCGATGCTTATAATCCGGTTGATTCCCTGCACGCGAAGCTGCGCACTGTTGCCCAACAGAAGAGGGCTACCAATAGTGTGATGCAGCGTCGTAAGCGAACTTTGCAACGTCTTGATCATGCACTGAGTGCTCGTATCGACAGTCTTTTGAAAGGATATGAACAGGAAACCCTGATGCGTGCCCGCGAAGAGGCTGAGTATCAGAAAGCTGTTCGGCATCGTTCTGCAACGATTATTTCGGGTATTGCTGCCGGGGCTGTTGTGCTGTCCGTTATCTTTCTTGTCATGATCTGGCGGGATGTCACCCGTAGTAACCGTTATCGGCGTCAATTGGAAGAAGCCAATCGTTTTGCCGAAGAGTTGCTTGCCTCCCGCGAAAAGTTGATGCTTGCCATTACCCACGATTTCAAGGCTCCCTTGGGTTCCATTATGGGATATGCTGACTTGCTCTCCCGGCTCACCGTTGACGGAAGGCAACGCTTCTATCTCGACAACATGAAAACTTCTTCGGAACACCTGCTGAAGCTCGTTACCGACTTGCTCGACTTCCATCGCCTCGACTTGAATAAAGCTGAGATAAATCGTGTTACTTTTCATCCTGCACGCTTGCTGGAAGAAATCTATGTCAGTTTCGAACCACTGACTTCTGCCAAAGGATTGTCTTTGAAGTGTGAGATAGATCCGGAACTGAAAGGAGCTTTTATCAGTGATCCATTGCGCTTACGCCAGATTGTCAATAACCTGCTCTCTAATGCAGTGAAGTTTACTTCAGAGGGCGGCATTACCCTGACCGCCTCTTTTGTGCCGAAAGGCGATTCCGTTTTTCCCGGTAACCATTTGAAACTCTCTGTTATCGATACGGGAAAGGGGATGGATCCTGGTGACCGTGAGCGTATTTTCCAGGAATTCACCCGTCTGCCCGGAGCACAGGGAGAGGAGGGATTCGGACTGGGACTGTCCATTGTTCGTATGCTGGTGCAACTGCTGGAGGGACGTATTGAGGTGGATAGCGTACTCGGAAAGGGGAGCACATTCACGTTACGGGTACCTCTGTATCCGGTGGCATTGGATAATGATACTTCCGCCTTGAATGAACAACCAAGTGAGGACTCACAAACTCAGATACCCGCATTACATATTCTCTTGATTGATGATGACCGCATTCAGCTTACTCTCACTGCCGCCATGCTTGCACAGAGTGGTATTACTTCCGTAACCTGCCTGCAACTGGATGAACTTTTGGAAGCCCTCCGTACTGATACTTTCGATGTGCTGCTGACCGATGTGCAAATGCCTGCCATGAATGGTTTCGATTTGCTGAGGCTGCTGCGTGCTTCGAATATCCCGCAAGCCAAGACAATTCCGGTGATTGCCGTTACCGCCCGTAGTGATATGAAGCGTGAGGAGTTTCTGCAACATGGTTTTGCCGGAAGTCTGCATAAGCCGTTTACGGTGAATGAATTGCTTGCAGAGATTGGTGTGCTGCAAGCAGATATTGCTACTGTTGATGCCGCCCCTTCTTCTACCTTGAATTTTTCCGCCCTTACCGCTTTTTCCGGTGATGATCCGGATGCGGCAAAATCCATACTGGAAAGTTTCGTCACAGAAACACGCCTGAATGTTGATCGCTTGCGACAGGCATTGGAGACAGAAGACACAGATGGCATTGCCGCTATGGGCCATAAGATGCTTCCTTTGTTTACTCTGTTGGGAGCCAATGATCTTGTTACTTTATTGAAAGAGCTTGAAGCCTCACGTGGAGTACCTTTTGATGAAAAAATAAAAGAGAAATCGTTTGCTGCTCTAAACCTGATAGAAGATATACTTGAACAAGCCTTCCTTTTTATTTCGTCTGCTTAAACATCCCTTTCCTCTGCTTGGCCGGTAGCTTAAAGTACTGCCTCAGAAAAAGTTTATGTTTATATACGGTTGTTGCCACTTCCATTATCTGATCCCGTAATTTCAGGATAGGTTCCCTATATCTTTCCGGTGCGGTGCGGATGCTATTGATCGCACTATCTGCCCGGTTTATCAATTCCTCAGGGACATCTACCATCGCCTGAATTTCTGCATCCGGTTTCAGGGGCTCAAATGCCTTATTCCGGTAACGGACGAATTCATTGATGGCGTCCGTAGCTTTTCCCTGTAAATCCATTGCCATATTGTAAGCATTCAGAATCTTCTGGTAGCCGGCGATGCGGATGTTGTTACTCGTAAGTTCCAGCATATAATAAACCAAATCATTACTTCGTCCGTTCGATAACATACGCTGTCTGACACTTACCAGCCTTTCCAGTGTATCCTGCCGTGCATATAGCGCCAATGTATCCGCCCAATAGAACACCGGTACTGAGCGTTGTTCATCTACAACTCCTGTATCAAACTCTTCATAGCTCAGTGGACGTTCGCGGAACTGGAACATCGGATCGAAAGGCATGTGTGTTTTCAGTAATGTATCCGGTAATAGCTTGCAGAAACGATGATTCGGGGAAGGAATGAACTGGTAGTTTTCCACAAATCCGGCGCCCCATGTAGGGTCAAACATATACCATTTCCCACTTACTTTGGCTACGCACCATTCATGTGGGTCGGGCAGTAAGGCACCGTCCCTGCGGTTATAGCCATCAATAACATAAGCATCCATTCCCGCTTCCTTCACCAGTGCTTTAAAAAGTAACGCATAATCCTGGCAAATACCTTTGCGTTCGGATAGTATTTTTTGTATTTCTTTCGTCTCATCCGCTTCTTCGTTGCGAGAAGTATAGGTTATGTACACATTGTATTTAATATTTCTTGAAACCCAGGTGTAGATGGCGCGTGCCAGTTGGTCGTCTGTGCTGAGATGCTGTTTCAAGTAAGCTACAAGAGAAGAAACGCTCCTTCCGGCAGTTTCGGGTGCTGCAAGTGCCACGGAATCGGGAAACGTAAGGCGTTCAGGCATTATGCTGTCAGAAGATGCTTTTGATACAGCTGAAATTGAAAAAGCCTTATCCTGCGTGGCTGTATTACGCCATGCAGAAGACAATTTGCTGAAAGGAAAGAGGAGGCAGAGGGCGAATAGCCACACCGTGAGCCTGTTTGTTGATTGCCGGAACATACTTGTCATATCTATTTGATGGAAGCAAAGGTAGGGGATTTATTGATAAACAGCAAGGATAAATATTGAAAAATATGTGCAAAGGGAAATTTTGTGAGTAGTGTCTCTTTCATGATCTTGAACATGCCCTTGATCATGCCTGAAAACCTTCACCCATATGTACGGTATGACACTGTCTGACTGTCGTTAGTGGGTATGTGAGAAAGTGAAGTAATTTTCAGACGGGCGTTGAATATTGGCAACGACCCTCGCGGTATAAAGTGCCGGATAGTGGAATAAATAGCCTTTTTGTCTTCTGCATCAACCAAATGTCGTTGGAATTTGTTTACTTTGTAACGATTTAAACACTGACTATCGATTGACGTCCTAATGAGAAGAAAATGGTTAAAATGGGTAGTGTGGATACTACTTACCCCTATCATATTATTTGCAATATTGATGGTATTGCTTTATATCCCTCCCGTACAGAACCTGATACGGAAGCAAGCTACTGCCATCGCATCCGAGGCAACGGGTATGGATATATCTGTTGAACGCATTGACCTCCGCTTTCCGCTGAACCTTTTGGTACGTGGTGTGCAGGTTATTCAGCCTATACAGGCAGATAAACAAATATCCTCAGTTCCCGGTGACTCTCTTGCCGTGAAACAAACTCCTGATACTTTGCTAACCCTGGAAAGCCTGAACGTGCGCGTGCAGGCATGGCCGTTGATACGTGGACAAGTAGAAGTGGATGAGGTAATCGTGAACGGAGTTTTCCTGAACTCTGCCGATCTGATAGAGGGGATCCGCATACGTGGCGTATTGGGACGTTTCTTCCTTGAAAGCCATGGCATAGACCTGAAGAAAGAGGATGCCGTCATCAATCGTGTGGAATTGAGTGATACTCATATGCTCGTTGTGATGAATGATACTACCACTGCCGAACCGGACACTGAGACTACCGCCCTTAATTGGAAAGTAGCCTTGCACAAGTTGGCACTGAAAAACGTTTCCGTTGATTTGCAAATGCCGTTGGATTCCATGCGTCTTGCTGCCCGTCTGGGCGATGCAGAGGTAGATGATGCGGTTGCTGACTTGGGCGGACAGATGTACGGTCTGAAGAAATTTGAATTGAGCAGTACTACGGTGAACTATGACACGGGCAGCCAGTTGCTCAGTGCCATTAATAGCCTGATAGATACCGGTAGTCTTGCGGCTACTGATAGCACCGGTGTGAAACCTGCTCCCGGATTTGATGCTTCGCACATTGCCTTGCGGGATATTCGTATTGGGGTGGACTCCGTGCTTTATCATGGACGGAATATCAATGCCGTTATCCGGGAATTCTCCATGAACGAGCGTTCCGGTTTGAGCGTCACTTCACTGACGGGAAGGGTATATGCTGATTCCACAGTCATTCAGGTGCCTTCCTTAAAATTACTTACCCCACACAGTGAAATGGATTTCACTGCCCAGACTTATTGGGAACTGGTGGAAATTCCCACCTCCGGACGACTCTCCGCTCGTTTCAATGCCCGCATCGGCAAGCAGGATGTGATGCTCTTTGCTGGTGATTTACCTGATACATTCAAGGATGCATATCCTTTCCGCCCCCTTACTATCCGTGCCGGTACGGAAGGTAACTTTAAGCAGATGCAGATTTCCCGCTTCAACATCGATCTGCCGGGTGCTTTTACCTTGAATGGTGGTGGTGAAATTTGGAATCTTACCGACAGTCTGACGCGCAATGGAAGCATTGACTTCGATATCCGGACACAAAATCTGAATTTCCTTACCGGACTGACAGGCGTCACCCCGGATGGCTCCATAGTAGTGCCGGACAGTATGCATTTGGCAGCACGTCTTGGCATGGATGGACCTAAGTATGATGCTACGCTTAAGTTGAAAGAACGTGAAGGGTTATTGAACTTGTTGGCGCACTATAACACTGCCGCTGAAGCTTATCAGGCAGACCTTCATGTGGACGCCTTGCAAGTACACCACTTCTTACCTAAAGATTCTATCTATACCCTTTCGGCTAAGGTTGCCGCTAAAGGAAAAGGATTCGATCCTGCCAACCACCGTACCGTGGCTGCTGTACAAGCTTCTCTCGGCGAATTACAATACGGACACTGGAATATTTCCGGTATTGACCTGACAGCCGGATTGAAATCCGCTCTAGCCACTGTACACATGACGAGCGACAATGCCCTGCTGAAAATGCAGGCGGATGCCGATATGCGCCTTGATCGTAAATACCTGGATGGCAAGGTGGCTATGAATGTGGAGAATGTCGGTTTACATGAGTTAGGAATTTCTCCCAAGCCGTTGAAGCATCCTTTCGCTTTCACTCTCGGTGCCGAAGCACGCCATGACTCTATCAAGATGAGCATGGATGCAGGCGATCTCGACTTTCAGTTCCGTGCCCGCAGCACACTGAAGAAATTGCTGGAACAAGGTACTGCCTTTTCTACGCTTCTTACCAAGCAGATAGAATTGAAGCAACTCGATCATGCAGAATTACGGAAAGCACTGCCTTCAGCCGGTATGCAACTGAAAGCCGGTAAACAGAACCCTGTCAGTTATTTCCTGGCAACTAAGGATATTTCTTTTGATGATTTTGTGTTGCGTTTCGGCACTACCCCCCGACGAGGTATCAATGGGCGTACTGCTATACATGGTTTGCGTATGGACTCCCTGCAACTGGATACTATTTTCTTCGCTATCAGCCAAGATACTGCACGCATGAAGTTGCAGGGTGGTGTCATTAATGGTCCAAAGAACCCGCAGTTTGTCTTCCGCAGTACACTGACGGGTGAAATCCGTAATGAAGATGCCGAACTGACCTTGAATTATGTGGATGCGAAAGGAGATACCGGGCTTGATCTGGGTATCAATGCCCGTCCTTTGATAGAGGGCCGGGGTAGGGGTAATGGTATTGCCTTCCGTTTGACACCTGCCGAGCCTATTATTGCTTTCCAGAAGTTCCGCTTTGTTGATAACAGCGACTGGATTTACTTGCATAAGAATATGCGCGTTTATGCCAATGTGGATATGGACAGCGACGATGGACTTTGCTTCCGCATGCAGTCCGACCGTTCCGACACCGTTTCCTTGCAGAATATCAATTTGGAACTCATACGTTTCCGCCTGGATAAACTGAGCGGTATTCTGCCATATATGCCCCGCATCACGGGACTTTTCTCGGCAGAAGCCAACTATATACAGACCGCAACCTCACTGCAAGTTTCCGCTGAGGCCGGTGTGGAAAAGCTGACTTACGAACGCCAGCCGGTAGGTAACATCGGATTGGGTGCCACTTGGCTTCCGGGTGATAAAGGTACACACTATCTGAATGCCTATTTCCGGTCGGGAGATCAGGAGGTAATGACCGCTGATGCCGTCTTGACCCAGAAGAACGGGCGCGATTCGGTTGAAGTCAACACTACTTTTGAGCATTTCCCACTCTCGCTTGCCAATGCTTTCATGCCCGACCAGGTAGTTGCCTTTACCGGTGACATCGACGGCGGACTCTATATCAGCGGTGCCATGGAGAAGCCTAAACTGAGCGGTGACCTCTCATTGGACAGCGTGTCCGTCTATGCCCGTCAGGCAGGTGCACGTTACTGGTTTGACAATCGTCCGTTGAAGATAGAGAATAATCAACTTATCTTTAATAAGTTTGCCATATACACCACCAGCCGGAATCCCTTTACGATAGACGGGAACGTAGACTTCCGCAATATGGAAAATCCGACAGCGAAGTTGAACCTGCGTGCACAGAACTACACTTTGCTTGATGCTCCCCGTACCAAGGAAAGTATGATTTACGGCAAAATCTTTGTAGATTTAAATGCCACTGTACGTGGTCCGCTGGATGGACTGACCATGCGTGGAAACATGAATCTGCTGGGTAACACAGATGTGACCTATGTGTTGACTGACTCTCCTCTGACTGTAGAAGACCGTTTGGGTGAACTTGTCACGTTCACTTCCTTTACGGATACTACTTCGGTGCAGGCAACTGAGGTCCCCACCATGTCGCTCGGCGGTATGGATATGTTGATGTCTGTGCACATCGATGATGCCGTACGTTTGCGTGCTGATCTTAGCCCCGACCGCAGTAGTCGTGTGGAACTGGAAGGTGGAGGTGACCTGAATCTGCAATATACTCCGCAAGGAGATCTCACATTGTCCGGTCGCTATACGTTGATAGGTGGTATGATGAAATATGCCCTGCCCGTTATCCCGTTGAAAGAGTTCCAGTTTGTCAATGGAAGTTATGTGGACTGGACGGGTAATCCGATGAACCCTTCACTCAACCTGACTGCTACGGAACGTGTCCGCGCTTCTGTATCCGATGGCGATGACGGCGGTTCGCGCATGGTGAACTTCGACGTTTCCATCAGCATCAAGAACCGTTTGGAGAACCCTGATTTAAGCTTTAATCTGAGTGCTCCCGATGATGCTACCGTACAGGGCGAACTGGCAGGAATGAGTGCCGATGAACGAAGCAAGCAAGCCATTACCATGCTTGCCACAGGTATGTATCTTTATAACAGCGGAAAAGGTGGTGGCTTAACTATGGGTTCCGCACTGAACAGCGTGCTGCAAAGTCAGATTAATGCGCTGACCGGAAATCTGAAGAACGCTTCTCTCAGTGTAGGCATTGAAGACCGTACCGCTGCTGAAACGGGTGATAAACAGACGGACTATAGTTTCCGCTACTCTCAGCGTTTCTTCAATGATCGTATACAGATTGTAATCGGTGGAAAAGTATCCAGTGGCGCTAATGCAACGAATGACGTAGAATCATTCATCGATAATATTTCTTTGGAATATCGTTTGGACAATAGCGGTACACGCTATGTCCGCGTGTTCCACAACAAAAACTATGAAAGTGTGCTCGATGGTGAGATAACCGAGACAGGTGTCGGCCTTGTGCTTCGCCGTAAGATGGACCGCCTGAGTGAGCTGTTCATATTCAAGAGAAAGAAGAAAGTAGAACCTGTGAGCGAATAGTGTAAAAGAAATAACAATAGCGCAATTTAAAGAATCAAAATGAAGAAACTCGTATACATCCTCCTTGCAACCCTGCTTCTGGCAGCCTGCTCCACTACTAAGCACCTGCCCGAAGGCGAAGTGCTCTACACCGGTCAGAAGCCGATGATTGTAGAGAACCGCTCTGATACCAAGGTAGGCGAGACTGCTATGGAAGAAGTGGAAGCCGCCCTTGCCAAAGCTCCCAATAACTCCCTGCTCGGTAGCTCCGAATACCGCATCCCTTTTCCATTCGGACTGTGGGTGTATAATGGTTTTGCGAAGTACAAAAAAGGTTTTGGTAAGTGGATATTCAATCGCTTTGCCGCCACCCCCGTGCTCATATCTTCCGTTAATCCGGACATCCGGCAGAAAGTAGCGACGAATATCCTGCATGATTATGGGTACTTCAATGGCACGGTAAGTTATCAAACTTTCGTTAATCCTAAGGACAGTCTGAAAGCTAAATTGCAATACACGGTCGATATGCGTAACCCGTATTTCATTGATACCGTATATTATCGGGGATTCAATAGTACGACGATGCAGATTATCAACCTTGGCCGCCGGCGCTCCCTGATCAGTCCGGGTGAACAGTTCAATGTTACTGATCTTGATGGTGAGCGTACCCGCATCAGCGGTTTGCTGCGTAATATGGGGTATTATTATTTTCGCCCTGACTACCTGACTTACCAGGCCGATACAACTCTCGTTCCCGGTGGGCACGTCAGTCTGCGCATGATCCCTGTTCCCGGTATGCCGAAGGACGCCGAACGCCCTTTCTTTGTAGGTAAAACTAATTTCTACCTCCACGGTCCGCAAGGACAAATGCCCAATGACAGTCTTTACTACAAGACTTTCTGGATACACTATTACGATAAACTGAAGATACGTCCCAATATGCTCCACCGTTGGCTGAACTACCAAGGTTACCAACGGAAACGCCAGGAACTGGACAAGGGAGGTATGCGCCGTCGTCCGGAAAAGCTATATAGCCAATACCGGCAAACCCGTATCCAGGAGCGTCTGGCAAGTGTGGGCATCTTCCGTTATCTGGAGATGCAGTACACACCCCGCGATACGGCACTCGTTTCCGATACGCTGGATGTGAATATCCGTGCCATGTTGGATAAACCGTATGATGCCGAATTGGACTTTAATGTCACCATGAAGAGCAATAACCAGACCGGTCCCGGTGCCGCCTTCACCGTAACGAAGAACAACGTCTTCGGTGGTGGTGAAACCTGGAATGTGAAAGTGAACGGTTCTTATGAATGGCAGACGGGTAAGAACAGCAGCTCGCTGATGAATAGCTACGAGTTGGGCCTATCTTCTGCACTTACCTTCCCACGTATCGTCTTCCCCCGGATGGGTACCAAGGAATATGACTTCCCGGCTTCCACCACCTTCCGTGTCTACATAGACCAGATGAACCGTGCCAAGTACTACAAACTGCTTGCTTTCGGTGGAAACGTCACGTATGACTTTCAGCCTGTGCCTACCCGGAAACATAGTATCACGCCCTTCCAACTGACATTTAATGTGTTGCGCAATCCGACTGCGGCTTTTGAAGAAATACAGGCTCAGAACCCGGCTCTTTACATCAGCCTCCGTAATCAGTTTATTCCCAAGATGGAATATACCTACACCTATGATAACGCTTCTCTTCGCAATGTACGTAATCCTATCTGGTGGCAGACTACATTCGGATCTGCCGGTAATCTGACCTCTTTGATTTATAAGGCATTCGGACAGTCTTTCAGCAAGGAAGACAAGAAATTGCTGGGAGTACCTTTCGCACAATTCTTGAAGCTGAATTCGGAATTCCGCTATCACTACAGGATAGACAAGAACCAGATGATTGCTTCCCGTATTGCAGGAGGAGTAATCTGGTCCTACGGAAATGCAACGACTGCGCCTTATACCGAACAGTTCTATATTGGTGGCGCCAACAGTATCCGTGCCTATTCTGCCCGCAGTATCGGGCCCGGTGGCTATCCACCCGATAAAGAGAAAAAGTATTCCTATATCAACCACGTGGGCGATATCCGTATGGAAGCAAACGTGGAATACCGCTTCCGTATTCTCGGCGACCTGCACGGAGCTATCTTCCTCGATGCAGGTAATGTTTGGTTGATGCGTAAGGATAAAGACCGTCCTGATGGACAGCTGACGTTGAAGAATTTCCCGAAACAGGTTGCTTTGGGTACCGGTGCCGGTCTGCGTTACGACCTGGACTTCCTTGTATTCCGTTTTGACTGGGGAGTGGCATTGCATGATCCGTATGATACAGGTAAGAAGGGATATTATAATATTCCGAAGTTTAAAGATGGCATGGCATGGCATTTTGCTATCGGTTATCCGTTCTAATGGCGGGTTTTGTACGATAGAGCTAAAATATGAACCAATTGTCTACCTTTCTTGACTTTATTTTTTGTAATTTTGCCCCGTAATCAAAACAAGGATACACTAACCTTTTTAAATAATAACTAAGTATGAAACCAACTTTATTCTTATTGGCAGCCGGAATGGGCAGCCGTTACGGTGGCTTAAAGCAATTGGACGGACTGGGTCCGAATGGCGAAACTATTATGGACTATTCAATTTATGACGCCATTAACGCCGGATTTGGTAAGCTCGTTTTCGTAATCCGTAAGGATTTTGAGAAAGACTTTCGTGATAAAATTATTTCCAAATACGAAGGTCATATCCCGTGCGAATTGGTGTTCCAGTCTATCGACGATCTGCCCGAAGGCTTCACTTGCCCCGAAGGTCGTACGAAACCTTGGGGAACCAACCACGCCGTAATGATGGGTGCTGATGTAATTCAGGAACCGTTTGCCGTTATCAACTGCGACGACTTCTATGGTCGCGATTCTTTCCAGGTAATGGGTAAATTCCTTTCTGCACTGCCCGAAGATTCAAAGAATGTATATTCAATGGTAGGTTTCCGCATTGGTAATACACTGAGCGATAGCGGTACTGTATCTCGCGGCCTTTGCGGTACGGATGCCAACAATCTGCTGACTTCTGTTGTAGAACGCACTAAGATCCAACGTATGGACGGAGAAGTGAAATACATTGACGATAATGGCGAATGGACGGCTACTCCCGAAACTACTCCGGTAAGTATGAATTTCTGGGGCTTTACTCCCGATTACTTCGCATACAGCTGCGATTTCTTCAAGAGCTTCTTGAGCGATCCGAAGAATATGGAGAATCTGAAGAGTGAATTCTTCATTCCGTTGATGGTAGATAAATTGATTCAGGACGGTGTCGCTACATGCGAGGTCCTCGATACTACAAGCAAATGGTTTGGCGTGACTTATCCTGAGGATCGTCAAAGTGTTGTAGATAAAATCCAGGCTTTAGTGGATGCGGGTGAATATCCTGCCAAGCTATTTTAAGTCTGGAGAACTTTGCGAAAGCAAATTTAAAATTAGGAATGAAAGGGAGTCATCGTGAGATGGTTCCCTTTCTTAATTTCATGGCTATGCGTCTTTCTGACCGAAGATAGAGACCGGACGGTTGAAGCATATAGTCTTATCACCTGTTTGATGCTTTGATATGATCCGGTTCATTACGAGGGGTGATGCAAAAGGTGGCATCTTTTGCTGTTAAAGATGAAGGCGAGATGAATGCAAGATGGATGCTTAAAGTTGTATAGTTGCTTCGCAAGCCTCGGCTACTGCCGGATGGTGTGTGATGAAGATGAATGTTTTGCCTGTGCAGTCTCTGCGCAGGTTTTTTATTAGTTGCCGTTCCGTTTCGGGATCGAGGGCGGAAGTAGCTTCGTCCAGCAGCAGGATGTGTCCGGGACGGAGGAGGGCGCGGGCGATGGCGATACGCTGGGCTTGTCCTTCGCTGAGGCCGCCACCTTGTTCGTTGAGGTTGGTATCTATTCCGTCCGGTAAAGAGAGAACGAAGTCAGCACAGGCGGTACGGAGAACTTGGAGCATTTCGGCTTCGGTGGCATGAGGGTTACCCATTAGCAGGTTGTCGTGAATGGTACCGCTAAAAAGAGTGTTTCCCTGGGGGACATAGACGAAGTTGGAACGGGTTTGAGGGGAAACTTCGAGAGTTGAGAGTTGAAAGTTGAGAGTTGATAGTGGGGGCTGCGCTATGTTTGCAGGCGAAAGGGTGATGCTTCCTTCTTGCGGAGTGGCGAGTGCGAGAAGCAACCGGATCAGGGTAGTTTTTCCGGCACCGGTTTCACCCAATACGGCAGTGCAGCTTCCGGCGGGGAAGTTGCAGGAGAAGTGTTTTAATATAGGTCGGTCTCCTGTTGAATAACTGAATGTGACATCCTTCAATTGTAAGTCCGGGGTTTGGGGGAACAGTTGTGCGGTTCCACTTGCTTCGGAGGGAAGTTCTTCCAGTTCCATCAGTCGCTCTACGGCGGTGAGGGCATTGATAAAGGAAGGCAGCAGGCGTGAAAGATCGAGGGCAGGTCGTTGCACTTTTCCTACCAATTGCAGGAAGGCGGTCATTGTTCCGAAGGTGATACTCCCTGTGCTAAGGCGTACTGCCCCCCAAAGAAATGCTGTAAGATAGCCGCCGGAAAACGCAAATGCCACCAGCATACGTGCAGAGAGCGAAAAGCGGGTACGACCGAATATCTGACTACGGAGTGCATCTTGCAGATCATCCAGTTTTCCGATATGCCGGTCGCTTTGTTCCAGGGTTTTGATGACGGTTCGGTGTTGCAGGCTTTCTTGTATAACGGATTGGATACGGCTGTCGCTCTGCCGGATTTCACGGGTGTAGCGGCGCATTCGTTTCATATAGAAGTGGCTACCCAATAGGAAAATAGGTAGAATGCCTACCACTACCCAAGGCAGGGACGGATCGAGAAAGCAGAAGAATACGAATGCGGCTACCAACTGAACGATGGTAACTATGAAAGCCGGAATTGTACTGGTCAGTACCCCCACGATAGCGGCGGTATCTTGTTCCACCCGGTTTACGATATCGCCGGTGTGGAAGCGTTCCAATTCGTTCCAACGGCTTTGTAATAGACGGGAGAATAGGCGGTGGCGCAGTGCGTTTCCAGTTTCCACTTGCATACGGGCACTGAGCCAGGTGTCGACGGCTCCGCACAGAAGTTGGGCGATTAACAAAGCGATAGTAAGGATAGCGGCATTGGTCAGGCTTCCGATGGCGGCACCTGTGGCAATGTCGATGACGACCTTGGAAGCATAAATAAAGGCAAGAGAAACCGCTACCCCAATGATACCTGTGAGGCAGGAGAGGAGAATACGTCCCCGTTGTCCGTGAGATACTTCCCAGATGTACTTTATTTGTTCTGTCTTCATAATGAGCTAGTTATGAGCTGCAAACTTGTTAATTTGTATTGTTACTGTTCCCTTTATCAGCGTTACCGGATACCATAACGCCTCATTGGGAGCAAACTTTCGCAGCTTCATGCAGCGTTTGGTTGCCCGGCAGAAAGTGTGCCATTTTCCGGCCCAATAACCTTTGGGACGTGGCTTGATGCGTGCGTCATGCTGACCGAAGTTTCCGGTAGCAAAGATATCATCCAGTAAGATTTCTCCTGCTCGTTCCATACCTTTGACGGAGAAGGGTAGGTTGTCTTCCGGCAAACCCAAATAATGCACGGCGATATATCCGAAAGCTTTTGCGGCACGTAGCAATCCTACTTTGCGGAAATACTTTTCCAGCAAAAGTTTGTCAATATCTTCATGACGTGTTGCCAACAGACGGGTCCAGTCGCAAACTTGGCGAAGGCCGATGCCGCTGTTCAGGAAATGGACGAATGCATGCATGAAGATATACAGCGCATTGAATGTTACAGGCGGGAGGCTGACGGGATATTCGTGTATCTCTCTTGTTTCAGCATGCTGTGGGTACCATTCCTGTATCAGACGTTGGAAGTACCGGTTACCTGCCGGATTGTTAATCCGCAGGATGATACGATGGTTTTCTATATGAACGCCATGAAATGAATAGCTGGCGTGTTTGTCCGATACTTCTCCTTCTGCCTCTGCACCGTGACGGAGCAGAATATTGTTGGCTATGGGCTGTCCTTCCTTTCCGATATAGACGTCGATGTCGCCACATTGACGGTGCAATGGGTTTATGTAGTGAGTGGCGATGCCTTGTCCTTTCAGTAGAATAGGGTGTAGACCGGCTTCCCGGTATGGCATAAAAACTTCCGGGAGTTCTTCATTCAGGCGGAGGTTAGACTGCTCGATTTGTACTACTTTAGCTGCCCATTGCAGGTAGAGCGGTCGGGGTGGGCGCAGTTCTGCCGGCAGACTGAGCACTCCGTCGAAGGTAATGGCGAGAAGGGCTTGGGTACGTGTCAGCTGGTATATTTCTTCCCAGTCGGCACTGTTCATGCTACTGAACGGGGTTGGGTCGACGGGGGTGTTCCATAATCCGGAACGTACCAAGGTTAGGAAAGTACGACGCATATGCTATTCTATGATTCCGGCTTCCAGCCAGTTCTTTATCAGTTGTTCTGCATCCCGCTTTGCGGTTTCAGCGTCTACTTCGTAGTTTTCCGTAAGGAAATCGGTAAGGGTGTCGGTATTGAAATCTGTTCCTTCCACATGTTGCCAAAGGCGGGTTGCCGTAGGGTTCAGGCTGATGATATTGCTGAAATCTACGTTTCCTGTACCGTTGTGCATGATGATGTGTTCGTCACCAATCTGATGTAAAGTAAATCCGTTCTTAATTTTCATTGTTTGTATGTATTAGGGGTTGTTATTGTGATAATTTCTCATCTGCAAATGAAGCGGATGACACTGATTTTTTGTTACGCAGTATTTAATCCTGCATTATCCGCGTCATCTGCGGATGAAAAATTTTTCTTCTTCTGAATATTGCCAATAGCCATCGCCTTACAGGGGTCAGTTTCATCCACCAAAAAGAGTAGCGCTGCCAGACACGGTCATTACACGGATATTCTTTCTCTTTACGGATGGCGGCAATCATTACTCCCATGACGTTGGCTATGTTGGTCTGTTCGGTTATTCGTATATTACCGTCTCCCAGTAATGTTAGCTCTTGGCCGTTGCGGTGGATGATGCGGTGGAAGATAATACGTCCGTTCGTATCTCTGGCAAGTACGGCAACGCCCGGCTGTAAATCATCATCGGTAAAAGGGCCTAAAATAATACGGTCGCGACGGTCTACAAGAAACGGGTTCATACTATTTCCTCTGACCGTCAGGGTTACGGTATGTCCTTCGCTGATGAGGCGTGCTACTTCGGGTAACAGTACCTCGTTGGGGATGATTCTTTTTCGTCCGTTATCTATCATTCTTTTTCGGTTATGAGTTAAATGATAAATAATCTTTTAGACGCGGATGACACGGATGACGCG
>OHOI01000601.1_pt1 | contig 19319 bp, 18 predicted proteins | sample 1569781 | NCBI WGS metagenome assembly OHOI01 (sample SAMEA3879587, study PRJEB24766) | human gut metagenome | biome: human-associated habitat; feature: feces | place: USA | collected 1985/1987 | reverse complement strand
CCTCCTGCTAATCCTTGTCCTATTAATCTCCTTTTCTCGGCTGGATAGTAGCGACGTTCTTTATCCACTATTCCTGCGAAAGGAGGTAGATATGCAACTCTTGGGATAGTATTACCATCGTCCTTTTCTAAATTAGTAGCTGTAACTTTAATAAATAAACGTTCATTTGATAATGCCAATCCGATTTCCAAGTGACAATTTTCTTTTCTTTCTGTATCCCAAATGCATTTTAGAGTTAAATTGTAGCCGCTACTTGGTTTAAGATTTGTCCATAAATATTTGAGTTCAGGGATATTTATTGGTGAAAAATCATCAATATTCATTCCGACACCAGTACCTCCATAACCCAAACATAATGCCCCAATTCCCTTTGTATGTTTTAAATAATCTACACAAAATCCCCATATTGCCAAAGCATGTAATAAAGTTGATTTTCCCTCATTATTGCCTCCTACTAATAAAGTAACACCATCATTTAGATGGATTGTCTTATGAGAATATTTTTTAAAATTTTTTAAACAGACTGTTTTAATCATGGCATTATATCTTTGATTCACAAAGTTAAACTTTTTTCTATATTTTATTCTGACATTAAAAGCATTTTAAGTAGTTTTCGCAGAATCCAGCTAACGGGAATTTCACCATCTCGTCCCGTCCGTCGGGCGTGGTGTAATGAAATAATATAGTGTTCGCTCTGACAAGGCAGTCGAATAAATTTACCGTTTCGCTCATGCCCTCCATCTTCATCTCGTTGGCGATTATTATTCCTATTATATCGTTTATCTCTTCAAGGTCGCTTTTCCACCCGATTATTCATTGTTTGTTCTTTACAAGTGCGATTTCAACGGGTTTATTTATGTCCGCTGTTTCGGGAGAGAAAACAAAGTAAAATATTTCGGGATAAATCTCATTTTGAGGCTTTATGACAATTAAGCCTATTCCCTCTGTCTTGCTCCATTCGACCAACTTGCAAATAGCTTGTTTATCCTCTCATGTTTTGGTCATTCATTCAGTTTTCGGTTGTTTGTATCTGTTCATTTTAGCTAAAATTTAATAGTTGTTTATCTTTATAAAGATAAGATTATTAGCGGAATAAACAAAACAAGAAAGTGACAAACTCTGCAAAAGGGTCTTATAGATTAATCTTTTTACAAAGTCTGTCACTCGGAGATTTAATTGAATCAAGTTACCGTACTTTTATGTAGGCGACATATTTTGAAAGTTGTTTAATTTGTTCGGGCAATTCCAAACCTTGTAACAAATTGATTTCTGGAATTTCAATAGATATTGGTGCGGATTCTACCAAATTCCGAAGATAGGATGCTTTAATCGCATATCCGACATTATTAGCTTCCATAATTCCAGCGTTTGTTATAGCAATAAGATTTCCTTTTTTATCGAATAGCGGACCGCCACTATTACCAGGTTGAATCGGTGCGGAAATTTGATAGGTTACAATATCGCCCTCGTAGCCTGTTTTGGAACTTATGATGCCATCTGTGATTTTAACCTCTTCTCCCATATAAGAAGTAAGCGGATAGCCCATTGCAAAAACGCTCGTTCCAACCTCACTCGTGGTTGATTTCAATGCAAATGGAATATTGTCGAAATGCGTGAATTTGTCATCGTCTATCATCAACAATGCAAGGTCGTTCGTTTTATCTATCGCCAGAACTTTGGCTTTATATGTCAAGACCCTGCGATTATCTTTGATTACCACATCATAGTATTTTGCATTTTCAATTACGTGATAGTTCGTTACGACTACACCATCTGTCGATATGATTATCCCGCTTCCACTACTCCTGTATGCTACTTCATCATTGTCTGTCGGATTTTCACGGTTGCGTTGCGTCGCTGTTCCATAATATTCCGAAGATGGGAACATTTTTAAGAATGTTGCTTCTACTTCTTGATCTTTTACCTTAATATTCATTGTTGCGGCATCGAAGGTGATAAAGAAATTGTCGTTTGTTCGCTTTGAATCCATAAACCAGCTCGCCTTGAATAGATTAGGCACAGCCGTAGATTTCATAGTTGCCTTTACATCTCCAACTTTCCAGAATGGATCCTCTTGAGTCCCTTTCAAATATATGATTTGATAATCCGTTTCCTCCTTTTTTACAGCAACTGTGAATTTATTTGTGCCCCACCATTCCATATGGTTGCATTCAAAAAATTCATATATGCCTTCATTTTCGGAAATTCCGTTTTTTTGCCAATAGGAGCGTAAAGATTGTTCATCCCAATCCGTATGAATGGACGTATCGGGGTTATAGATCGGAATATTTTCAAAATAGATAAAAGCAGGTTCTGCATAGCTTAACTTTTCAACACCTGTCGGAACGGCGTTAAAAACTATAACGACTCCTACCTGTTGTTTTTTTGACAATGGATAGAATCTATTAAATTCCAACTCTTCTCTATTAGAAGAATCGAAAATTGCCATTGCTTGATTCCTAAATCCGTTTCCTTCAATATAAATAGATGATGGGAAAGATACAGTGCAATTTTTAAGAACCGATATATTCAGTGCGACAAATGTGTAATCATTGGTTACCTTAACATCCTCTAATATTGTAATAAAGGATTTACAGTTACTTGCAAATCGACTATAATCATAATTTGCAGGGGTAGTCGTAACATTTGTTTGTCCTATTCCCAATAAAGGAAATAATAAAAACAGGAGGGTAGTGAATTGTTTTTCCATAATATGGAATATTATAGGTCAAAATAATATGTCTTGTTCAGAATAATTGCCTTGTAAGAAAAACGGCTTTCGAATTCATCATAGGTAGACCCTGAACATTTGTAAACAGGTACAGTTCCGACTTTTTCCCACATAGCTCCAACCGCACTGCTTTTGTAAATAGCAACAACACAAATTGTATTTTCGATAGAAACCTTAATAGGGGCTTTATAGCACCCTCCTGTGGACCGATCAATGCAATATGCCGTAATAGTTCGTATTTGTTGTTGAGATTGTGCTTGTTGATTATTGCTATTATTGCTTTCTCTTGTAATTGGAGTGTACCATTGCGCGTTTACAGCACAGCAAGAGAAGATAAACCCGCAAGTAATAAGTAGTTTTTTCATGATATATTTGATTTAATAAGGTTCGCTGTCATTCTCCCTCCACTATTGTTTCAATTTGATGCGATAATTCTTGTATTGCATCATGGCTATTTCGTGCAGATTCAGTTGGATGCAGTTCGTAAATAAGCAAAGCCCCGATTTCGGTATAAGTTTCTTTGTCATTAGTACGAATTTGAATATTTCCACCTATTGCAGGATAAGCCGTTTCTGTAAATTCTACTAATTTAGTAGCTACGAGGAGAGAGATTTGCCTTTTTGAGGGCAACGATGTTTTATCTGTCAATTCGTCTCGTAATTGCAGATAAAGTTCCTTTGTAATGGAATTTGTCATGATCTTTTCTCGCAACAAATCAAAACTCGATAACGGCATAATCATAAATGTTGTACCGTATCAACTCCTACTGCGGTGGGTTATAAGCAAAAAGAAAGTGTGGAGTTGTTCGCTTATCCACATAGAGGTTCTGACAAAACCTTGGTACAAATAAGCAAATCTCCACACTTGGCAGTATATATCGGGATGATATATAGCTACACAAATGAAGAGTGTCTGTCTTGCTTACTCTCGTACCTATTGAAACTGTCAGATTTCTATGTGAGAGTAAACGCGAAACACTTTCACGTTACTAATATGTCCGCTACCTGTTCGGTAACGACACAAAGATAGAAAATGTTTCTAAAAGACAGAACACTCTATGGAAATTTGCTGTGCTTTTATTGTGCAAAGTTCTTGAAAACAAAGTTTCTATCCAATAGATTACGCTATGGAATCGAAACTTTGTTAGTTGTAAGTTGGGTTAATCGTTCCCGCAGATTTCTTGTATTACGCCATCCATGTAAATCGCCTGTCCGCTGGATTGCCTGCCCCACCAATAGCAACCGTATTCCTCGATGATAACCTCGCCTTGCTCTTTCAGTCGTTCGGCCAGCCATGAATCAATCAGCCACCATTCCATGACATCATCCGCGAACGGATAAAGATATTCTTCGGAAATAAGGTTTGCCCGTATCATTTCCTCGATAACCGTGCTTTGATTCTTCAAAACACAATTCTGTACTATTCGTTGCGCATCCATTGGATTTCCAGTTTTGAGGTTAGTTGCAACAGCCAACGGTTTACGAAACATGCTAAATTGTGTTGGTCTATTTCGTTGCGAGGTATTAATCCCTCTACCGTCGGTGTGGCGCAACATTTCTCGATTTCAAAAAAATCGTTGATGTAGTGGTAAGGGATAAACTGCCGTTTAATGGTGTTAAAAGCAAAAATCACTTCGGGGTCACGGAAAAGAACGCCATTTATTTCGATGTGCTGTGTCAGCGAAATAAGGTTGTACTTTCCGATGCAGTCAGTCAGTTTCACATGGATTGTCTGGCTTGCATTTTTGATTTTCAGTTTTTTAGCCCGCACGGCTAACAAGGCTTTCAGAATTTCTGTCGCCCTTTCATTTAATGTTTTCATGGTTTGTAAAGTTTAGAGTTATTCCCCATTACTTGTAAAAAGATAACTCCATTCATAACCAACTAAAAAGGCGGCATATCTCCATGTAAGAATAGCTTTCCGATTCTATATAATGCAAATAATTCTATGCTGTTATATGGTTTCGGGCATAAATAGGGAGCGGTCTGTTTTATGTGGAATCCTATTATATGTAATGGATAAAAATTCGGTTTTCCATCTGAAAAGGGGGAGGGGTGAAAAATAGGGATTGTCCGCTCGGTCGGGGTATATGTACCGAAAAACTCCGACCGACTTTTCAGCCAATCGGAGTTGCGATATTATTCCGCAGCAATCTTTTTCCTTGCAACGAGTTTATCCCTTATGATGGTGTAGCACTCGGTGTTCTTGCCGTCGATGTTCTTATAACCTTTCGCGGTATCGAATCATTGGACAATATCCGTCGCTTTTGCTCTGCGCTCAACCCCCAAATCGTCGTATATGGTCTGCAATCTCTCTTTAATGATTTTAGAGGGTATCGCCTTTCCGTGGGGCAAATCGGCATTTATCCGTTTGACGATTTTATATGCGAGTTCGTCCGCCGAGCATTTAATCAGTTCGCGCCGTATCTGCGTCTGATTGTATTTGAGTTCCCGCACCCGCTCTGTCCCCAATATCTCAAAGGCTTGTTTTACCAACGGGTTCCGCCGCTCGATAAGCGATAATGCGAACACGTCCGTCGAAAAAGGATTCGTGTCGGACGCTTTGAGTTCGGCGTATCGGTCGAACAACTCCTTAAACGGTATCTTGGCTTTGGCGTTCTTTTCCAACTTGGTCAGTCGGATGTCATGCCGTTCGGCGGCTGTTATCTTGTTGTCGTTACGCTCGTATTCCGTAATAAGGTTACGGCTGTCGGCATAAATCTCGGCATAGTTGCGGAAATTCAGCAGTTCCAATTTGATTCGGTTGCGGTCTATGGTCATTGTATCGGTATTGATGTATTTGTTATTGGTGTAAATCAGATTGCGTAAATCTTCATCCGCCGTCGCATATCATTTCACGAAGCGTTCGGCCTTATCCAATTCTTTTTCCGTTGCGGCTTTGAATTGCGGATAGGTGATGCCCTCGGCGTATCGTACCGTCGAGAAGATGTGCGTTATCTCTTTGTAACGCGTATCTCGTATGCGTCCTGCAATCTGCCGTATCGTCGTGGAAACGTCCAGCAGGTGATGTCGTGCCGTGCCGTCGCTCACGACGTATATTTTGCCCTGCTTGTCGTAAATGTCACACCCCTCGAAAGCTGTCGAGGTGTAGAAATTGATTTTGCGCACCGCTTTGTCGGGAATCCCTATCGAATAATCTCCGCCTAATTTCTCGCGGTTTATCTGCTCGGATGTCCCGCTTGTCGAACAGACGATTTTCACCTCGTCGGGCGAAAGTCGGGCATGATGTAACACCCGCCCGATAAAATCGACGCTGTTTACAAAGAAATGCAGATTGCAGGGAATATTGTGCGTTACGGCATTGTGGCAAAGATTTACGACCGATGCCAACGGGCTGTTTTCATGCCACAACCGCACCTGCATCGGCGGTTCGCTGGGTCAGACAATCCGCGTTGTCGGCAAGGTCTGCAATTCATCCAGCAGAAATTCCCGCTCGATGGGTGTCGCGGACATATAAGTCGCACGGCTGAATTTGAGCATTTCGGCAAGCAATCCCGTAATGGCTCGGTGTCGAAATGAATAGTCGAACAGCAGGCGGTGATATTCGTCTACCAACAGCAGGGCTTTGGCGTATATCTCCGCTCCTGCAATCTCTGCGACACGCGGAATCGCATCATAGGTGGCCATGATTTTTCAGCGGTCGTGCGCTTTTAGATAGTCGGCTATCTCTTGGTTGGTGACACCGCCGTAAACCCCCAGCAGGTCGGCGTGTTCGGGCAGTTTGTTCTTGATAAGGTTCACCGTCGGAACAGCAATTAAGGTCGGCACTCGGTTCTCGATGGCAAGTGTCGTTGCCCCGCATCCCGTCTTGCCCTTATTAAAGATGCAGTTTGCAGGTAATTCGTTGTCGAGTTCGGGGATTTGCTGGACGTGGAGTGCGTCCGAGGGTGCTGTAATGATTGAATTCATAAGTAAAGAGTAAGGGAAAAATTACGCCGCATATTTTTTGTGCGGGTAACATCTTTATTAGTAAATTTAATTTCCGACACACTTTTTATGCGGCCGCATTTTTTCGGTGTGGAAAGTATCTTTATAAGGAGAATTGATTTCCGACACAAAAAATATGCGAGCAGGGCACAAAAGCAAGGGACACCGAAAATGTCCCTTACATGACCTTACCCTTACTTGTCGGATTTTCCTCTCTCGTATTATAAAGATAGCGCCTTTTTTATTGACAACAAAGGTCGAACAGCAATTAATCCGAACATTTTTATCTATGTCTTAAATGGCATTATAGGGCTGTTTACGGGGTGGCGGAGTGTGTTCGACGTGGAAATTAATGTGCAAAAAGTAGTATTAGCGGGTATTTTACATAGTCTGTTGTTCTAAAACACCTTTCGTGTCATGTAATTTAGCATTATTAGCGGTTCGGTACATGGTGCGGCTGTTCTGAAATTCCTTTCGAACACGTGTTTTAAGTGCTAATAGCGGTTTTTGCATGGTAAATAAGTGCGATGTACGCATAAAAAGCCGTAAATTTGGGTGTAAAACGCTATTTTATGAATGAAAAGGAGGCCGATGCCATCCGTAAGAGTATGTATGAATCCTTACTGATGGATGAAAACGATAAGATTGTGCATTGGGATTTCGACCCGATGCGCCGTGAGTTGCGCGAGTATGTCGATATTGCCTGCGGATGTGATGAACAGACGTATGGAATCCGCACGCCGCAGTTTGAATATCGCTACTGTACGGGGAAGATTAAGATGCCCTTTGCCAAGTCGGATTATCTCGCTAACGACGATATAATCGCTACGGTTAAGGGATTGGGGCTGGATGTCGAGAAATTTTGGTTTGCGCTGGTCTTTATTTACGATTATGTCGAAACCTCGTTTAAGAACTGCGGTCTTGTGAAACCCGCGTCTTTGGATAAGGCGGTGCAAAATCTGTTCAAAGAGTTGGGCGAGGATTTCGCGGACGATGATATTGAAATAACCCTTAAAAAGAACAGAAAGAAAGTCGAGGTTCTGCCCGTTATAAAGCGTGGGATTTTGGGCTGGCTGCGGGAAACCTATGAACGGGAATGCAAAGGCAGGAAGATTCAGTATTACGGGATTGACACGGGTAATTTCGACGAAACCTATCCGAGTACGTCGTTTCGGATTTATCGGACTGTGGAGATGTATCGGGATATGCTGAACACTTTATTGGGGGACAACCGCCCGAAGCAACCCGATAAGAGTGTTTCGTTGAATCGGCTGTTGCTGATTTCGCGTATCTGTTACCTCTATGAATTTACCCGTAATGACAGTTTTTTGTATAGCGACGATTCGTTAAAAGGAATAATTAAGTCCTGCAAGGGGCGTATGCCTGCGACTTATTCCGCTGTTTATCTGTAATTTGCAAAGGGAGAGTAAAAACGCCCTTTATTTTGCTCCCCGTGAATAGGGTGAAAATTAGCAAATCTTTGTAGTGTCGAAAGGGATAAACCCGACGACCTGCAAACGCTTGGGCAAGGGATGCAGCATAATTTAAGCCCCTCTGTAAAAGGAGTATTTAAGATTATGAACACTATTATTGGAAAAAACAACGTAAACGAGCAGACCACGGCAAACGCCGCAATCGCTACGCCTGCTCCCGTTGCCGAACAGAAAGAACAGCAGACTGCGCAGACCTCGCGCCGCCGCCGTTCGACTACGCCCCCGATGTGGCGGGTAATGACGCAGGCGCGGCCCGTTTTCGATGTCCAACTGAAAAAGGATAACGAAATAAAATTGGCCTGCATCAACAAATTTATGAATGCGGCTTACTCGGATGCGAACAAATTCTGGGCTGATTTCATGGAGCAGGTAAATATTCTGCTTGACAGCCGCAGGTATTGCCGCGAGTGCAAAATCTTGGGCTTGAAGCCTGAATATGTAGCGGAACATATTGTGTTCCTCGGTAGTGCCACGATGAAAAAGGTGCTGAAAGACGGTGTATCCCGTACATTAGGGGCTGATGTGCAACTTTACGGGAAACGCTTCTCGCCCGAAGATGCGGACAAGTTTCTGTCGGAAGATATAAAACGTCTTCCCGAACAAACGACGGTCGCCTAATTTCAGCCAGCCGTCGTTGAAAAAAAAGGACACTCCGTATATTCGTCGGAGTGCCCTTTTTTGTTCACAATAGATTCTGCATGGCCGCGTCGATTTGGCTATTTTCGAACGAATCCAAATAGATTTGAGTGGTGGATAAATCGGAATGTCCCAACGATTCGGAAATGATAGCAATATTCACTCCCGACCGTTTTAAGACCGTAGCAAACGTGTGCCGAGCGACATAGGTAGTCAATGGCATTTCCAATCCTATTTGCTCTCCCAGCGTCTTTAATTCTCGATTGACTTTTCGCAAAACCTTATGCAGGCGATTGAAAATCTGCTGTGGGGTGGTGTGTTCATGGCGATTGAGGATAGGGAAGATATAATCTTCTCCGTGTCCTGCCATACCGTACTTTTCGAGAATCTGCAACGCCATAGGGACGAGTTGAAAGGACAGCAATTTCTGCGTTTTGTGACGGGAATAGTTTACACGGCCTTTAACGATGTCCTTATAACGCAACCGTGCAATATCGCCGAAATTCATCCCTGCCGTGAAATAGGAGAATAGAAATAAATCTTTGGCAAGGCGTCGATATTCCGTCGTGTGTCCCTCTGTAATTTCAAGGTCGATTAACCGTTGGATGTCATCCTTGTCAATTGCCCGTTTGCGGGTTTTGGCCCACAAACTGCCCACTTGGTAGATGCTGAACGGGTTTTGCTTTACCGCTACTTTACCCTCCTTGACAGCCTTGTTGTAGATGGCTTTGAAGATAGCGAACCGTGTAGCAATGCTGTTGTCCTTGTTCCCTCGTTGGCGCAGGTGCAATTCCAACCCTTTCAGATAGTCGAGGTCGATAGCCTCCAATGCGGTTTTGACCGATTTGTAGCCGTTCAGCACTTGCAGGGCGTATTTGTGCTTGGTGGCTGAGTTGATTTTACCGAGCGATTCCAGCCGTTCGATTTCAGCGTTGAAACCGTCCTCGATTGTAATTCCTGCGTGGCGGCTCTTGTCGGTTTCGAAAAGCGTGTCGAATGTTACGGGAATATCCAATGCTTCCAGCCTTTGAATCTTCTTACGATAGCCTGCCAACGTGCTGTCTATCTGACTTTGCAGGGCAGCGCGTTCGGGGCAGTTTGCCGTTATCATTTCGGCGGTTTTGTCCCAATAATGCGGCTCTACCGAAATGCCGAGCGAAACGGTCTTGTGGGTGCGTTGGTGCGTAAAGCGGATTGCCAACGGGGATTTGCCGTTTTTGTAAACGATTTCATGACGGCAGATTGCTTTGATTTTCATCTGTTTGCGTATTAAGCAAACAGCGCTGGGCGTCTAAATTTTATGTGTAACATTATGTGTAACATTGCCTGTCTGAATCGCTCTTTCAACCCTCTTTTCCCTCGCCGAACGGCACAAAAAAAGAGATTACAAAAACTGTAATCTCTTGATTGTTAGAGCCGAAACCGAGATTTGAACTCGGGACCCCTTCATTACGAGTGAAGTGCTCTACCGCTGAGCTATTTCGGCAATAGGGAGTTTTGTGAAACCCTTTCGGGATGCAAATATCGGAAAATTTTTTGAATAAAATCAAATGGTAAGGACTATTTCTTGGAAAAAGTGCGATTTTTTCTCTCATTCTTGCTATCTTCGCCCCGAAAATTTCGTATCTCCAGGGTTTCGGAGGTCGTACGGACCGGAATCCGAACCCTCGGGAAGATAAAAAATTACGAGGAGTTAATCCGCTAATAAACAAAACCGTCATGCAAGATAAGGCTACGCTCAATCCTACTCCGGATCAGACATTCGAGATCGTTGGTCAGGGGGCGTATGATTTTGTCCGGGTTCTGACCCATTCCAAACAGTTGCAGCGCCAGGGCCGGGTCGAAGAGGCCTGCAACGAACGCTTTCACGCCTTTCAGCGCATTTCCGAATTATTGCCCGAAGACGAGGAGGTGATTCTCGAATGGGAGGATCCCAATACGCGTGCGGCGCTCGAGGTGATTCACGCTTCGGCGATCGACCATTTCCTGATCAACGATTTCGAAATGTCCACCGCCATGCTCGAATTGCTTCTCGAACTGGATCCCGAAGACCATCTGGAGGCGATTATCCTATTGGCGTTCAATTACCTGGCAATGGAGGAGTATGAACTTTTCGACGAGGTGAGCAACGATATTTCCGATAAATACGCCTGCAAGGAGGTATTGACCATGTGGGCGGCTTTTCGGCGCAGCGGCCGTATTCCCGAGGGCGATGCGATCCGTTTCAGGACCCGATTCGCACCCTATTTTGCCGAATTTACCTCCGACGAACATCCTGCCGACGGGCAGTACCTGGAGGATATCGAGAGCGAGCGCCCTTCGGTGCAGGCCCAGGCTCGTGAGCTGTGGCTCCGCACTGAAAATCTTTGGACGCTTTTTCCCGATTTTATCGCGGCGCTTCGAAGGTAGCCCCTCCCGATTTTTTCCGGAGCGAAGTTACCGGTAAGGGCGCATATGCCGTCTATCGTGCAAGCTGTTATGAGAGGAGGGCGATTTGCGAGGGGATTTCCCCGATTTTACGAATCCGACCGGCGTAGTTCGTCACTCCTTTATCCGGTGTGTGCGAGCCTTCCGGATCTTTTTGCAAGAGATCGAATCGAAGTTTTCGCCCGATCGGAAGCCGATGAATATCGGGGTAATTAAAATGTGTATTTGTAAAAAAGAAACACCGGACTTCATAGTCCGGTGCCTTGTTTCTTATCCGATCGTATCGACCAGTTTGTAGAGCTTGTCGCCCCGGCGGATGAGTTGGACGGTTTTGACCGAGCAGGTCGTTCCCTGGAGTACTGTTTGCACGGGGTGCTCGTCCACGAAGATTTCATCCCCGTGCTGTTCGACCACTCCGGTCGTTTCGCCCATCCAGAGCAGTTCGTCCCCTTCGTGTAGAGGAGCCGCTTCGACGAGCACCTCGGCCACCGAGATTTTTTTGAAGAAATTGGTCACCTTGCCCACATAGACTTTGCGTTTGGTGGCGGCCGATCCGTGGTGGCGGCTGTGCTCCACGATCGGGCGTCCTGCGTAGTATCCTTCCCAGAATCCGCGATTGAATACCGTTGCCTGCCGCTCTTTCAGTGCGGCGGCCAGTTCCGGCGTGTAGTCGCCGTCTTCCATGGCCCGGAGCGCCCGGTCGTAACATTCGACCACGCGTTTGACGTATTCCGCACCCCGCGCACGCCCTTCGATCTTGAGAACCCGCACGCCCGATTCGATGAAGTAGTCGAGAAAGTCGATCGTGCAGAGGTCTTTGGGCGAGAGGATGTAGTTGCCCTCGACGTCGAGTGTTTCGCCCGTTTCGGGGTCCGTAACCAGGTATTTGCGACGGCAGATCTGCCGGCAGGCTCCCCGGTTGGCCGAGAATCCGTCGCTGGTGTGGAGCGACAGGTAGCATTTGCCCGATATGGCCATGCAGAGGGCGCCGTGGGCGAACATTTCGATCCGTACCAGCTCTCCGCCGGGGCCCGTGATCCGCTGCCGTTCGATTTCCCGGCTGATACGGGCGACCTGCACCAGGTCCAGTTCCCGGGCCAGGACCACTACGTCCGCCCATTGGGCGAAGAACCGGACGGCTTCGATGTTGGAGATGTTGCTTTGCGTGGAGATATGTACGGCCATGCCGACGCTGCGGGCATATTGGATGGCGGCCATATCGGTGGCGATGATGGCGTCCACGCCCACCTCGCAGGCACGGTCGATGGTCGCGTGCAGGGTTTCGATCTCTTCGTCGTAAATCACCGTATTGACCGTCAGATAGCTTTTCACGCCGTGTTCACGGGCGATCGAAACGATCTGCCCCATATCTTCCAGGGTGAAGTTGGCGGCGGATTGGGCCCGCATATTGAGCCTTCCCACTCCGAAATAAACGGAGTTGGCTCCGGCGTCGATCGCTGCATGCAGGGATTCGTAACTTCCTGCAGGAGCCATGATCTCTATGTCGCTGCGTTTCATTGGGCCGAGGATTTATTTGTTGCGTCCGATCAGGCTGCCGGCGTACTCCCGCAGGCGGGCCGTGCCTTCCGACTGTACGGATAACGTATCGAGAGTGTTCAACGCCCGCTCGAAGCGGTGGTTGATCTGCTGTTCGGTCAGACGGGCGACGCCCAGTTTGTCGAAGACCTCACGCACACGTGCGATCTTCTGCTGATCGGAAAGAGTCGGATCGGAATAGGTCGAAGCGAGGATTCGATGCTCGGCGGCCGACGCCTTGCTGAGGGCCATGACCATCAGGTAGGTCTTTTTGCCTTCGAGGATGTCGCCTCCGATCGCCTTGCCCAGCCGTTCGTCGCCGTAACTGTCCAGCAGGTCATCCTGCAACTGGAACGCCAGTCCCAGTTCGTCTTCTTCGCCCGCCCCGCCGATGATCGCTCCGATGACGGTCGCACCCGACAGCAGGGCCGAAGTTTTGAGTTCGATCATGTGGAGATACTCCTCGACCGAAACCGACTCCCGGGCTTCGAAATCCATATCGTATTGTTGTCCTTCGCAGACTTCGATGGCCATCGTATTGAAGCGGGCGAGAATCTGCGGCAGCACCTGAGGCGGGTATTCGCTCAACAGGCGGTAGGCGCTGATGAGCATCGCGTCGCCCGACAGGATGGCGACGTTCTGTCCCCATTTGGCGAAGACGGAAGGGTTGCCCCGGCGCATCGCCGCGTTGTCCATGATGTCGTCGTGCAGCAACGTGAAGTTGTGGAAGACCTCGACGGCTGCCGCTGCCGGCATGGCCGCCTGGGGCTGGTCGGAGAAGATTCCGCAGGTGAGCATCAGCAACATGGGACGCAACCGTTTCCCGGTCATCGTGAGGGAATAACTGATCGGTGCGTACAACCTGCCGGGTTCTTCGGGGTATCCGATTTGTCCCAGATAATGTTCGATGGCCTCCAGAATTTGGTCGTTGTTTTGCATGCTGAAACTCGCTGGATAAGAATCGTTGAACTTCGTCGTCGTTTTCTTCGCTCGGCATAATTCGGGAAATTCGTTTTGCCTGCTCTTGTCGAAAACATTCCCCCAAAAGTAGGAAAAAAAGTCGATAGCGTGCAATTATTTTCTAACTTTGGGCTGATAAACCTGTAAAATTTATCTTTTTTATGAAAAAATTGGTCATCGGCATTGACATCGGAGGGATCAATACGGTTCTCGGTTTGGTCGATCGCACGGGTGAAGTCTATGCCCGGTCTTCTTTTCGTACGGCGGAATACCCTTTTTTCGACGACTATCCGGCTTATGTCGAAATGCTCGTACGGACGCTGCGGGAGCTTTGTGCGGCGATGCCTGCCGGGGCTGTACTGTCGGGTATCGGGATCGGTGCTCCGAATGCCAACTATCATACGGGCCGGATCGAGCGTCCGGTCAATCTCTGGAAGTTTCGATCCGGAGAGCCGAATCCGGAGGAAGGGCGGCGGTTTTTCTCGCTTTGCAAGGAGGTCGGCAACTCTTTTCCCGGGATTCCCGTCCGTATCACCAACGACGCCAATGCCGCCGCTCTCGGGGAGATCGCTTACGGCAATGCCGGGGGAATGCGGGATTTCATCATGGTAACGCTTGGAACCGGGTTGGGATCGGGATTCGTTGCCGGCGGTCGGATGATCTACGGGCACGATGGCATGGCCGGAGAGCTGGGGCATGTCGTTGTCGAACCCGGAGGACGGCAATGCGGCTGCGGACGCCGTGGCTGTCTGGAAACCTATGTTTCTGCGACGGGTGCCAAACGGACGGCCTTCGAGTTGATGGCCCGGGAAACGGTGCCGAGCGTTTTACGCGATGTACCTTACGACAAGTTCGACGCCCGGATAATTACCGAAGCGGCGCAAAAGGGTGATTCGCTGGCGCTCGAGGTTTTTCGCTGTACGGCGGAGAGGCTGGGAAGGGCCCTTGCGAATGCCGTAGCGATCACCTCGTCCGAAGCCGTGTTCTTCTTCGGCGGCTTGGCCCAAGCCGGGGAGCTCCTGTTGGAACCGACGCGCCGTTACCTGGAGGAGAATTTGCTGCCTGTTTACCGGGGCAACGTGAAGGTGCTGCCCAGCGGCATTCCGGCTCAAAATGCCGCGATCCTCGGCGCTTCCGCTCTGATCTGGAACGAATGATTCTTGCAGGGATCGTTGCGGATTCCAGGTGTAAATATCGTCGCAAACCACTCTGTGACAGAAAGCGTCCGGCCTTGCAAGGCCGGACGCTTTCTGTTGTCTGTGTCGGACGAAGCCTTATTTACCGCATCGGCAGCTCGATCGAGCCGATCAGGAACCCGTCGCAATAGATCTGTACCTGGTAGGTACCGGCGGTGAAGCCGCTGCCGGTGTAGAAGATACCGATGTTGAGGTCTTCGTTCTGGTAATCCACGTCACGCGATGCGGAGTAAGAGAGGCGTTCGCCCTCGAATTCGAACGTCGGAACGCTTTCGCTCGACAGCACGTATCCGTCGGGCGACAGGATGCGGACGTAGATTGTCTTTTCGCCCGGAGTCGCCAGGGCGTTGGCCGTGAGGGTGAAATCCACGCGCAGACGCTCGGCGTTCTTGATGCGCGACACCTCCTTGCTGCGGGCGTTGAGCGCTACCATGCGGATACCCCGGGCGTTGATAACCGATCCCTGGCGTACTTTGTTGTTGAGCTCCTGGGCCTTCTCTTCGGCCATCTCGGCACGCATCTGGGCCGTGGTGATCTCCTTGCGGTAGGATACGTTTTCGTCGATCAGCTTTTTGTTGAGCGTGTTGAGCGAGTCGATCTGGTGAAGATAACCCCGCATGATGGTACGCAGCGTGCCGACCTCTTTTTCATATTGCTTGATTTTGGCCAGACTCCACGAACGCTCCTGTTTGAGCCGCTGCATCAGCGAGTCGGCCCGCTGGCGTTCGATGCCCATCTGGAGCGAAAGGGTGTCGTTGGAGAGTTGCAGGTCGTCGAAATCCTGCATCAAGTCGCTCAAGTTGTTCTGGATCGAATCGCGGTCGATGACCAACAGGTCGTAGTCGGCCTGCTGCTGGCGGTGAATGTTGTAATAGAGGACCGTGATGGCAGCCAGGATCACCGCCAGGATGATGATGACGATACGGTAGCCGAGGATCGACTTGTTCGCGCCCTTGCGGGGATCGTCGTTTTCGTATTCGGGTTGGTTGTAACCTTGATAGTTCTCTTCCATGGTGCGAATATTTTATACAAATATAGAAAAAGACGGGGCAATCGCTGCCGGTTTGTGTCCGAAAATCGCAGAACCTCACCCCATGTTCTGCAAATATAATGGATTTTTATTTGATTTTACTGCTCAACGGATATTTCAGTCCGTGATATCCCGAAATATAGGCCTGAACGCTGCCGATGCGGACCGGCGATTCGATGTAGAGAGGAATGAGGTTTTTGTCGTCCGAAATCCAGACCGTGAACTCCGTTCCGTCCGTAAACGAGTACCCTTCGGAGGTGCCGATCTGACAGGCGAACTTCAGGGTGCGGAACGTACCCATACTGCGGATTTTCTTGGTTTCACGCCCCAGAAAGCGGTACCGCAGATGGCGGATCGTATCTTCGAGGAGCATTTCGAGCACCTCCGTTTTTCCTTCCTGGAGCGTTGCCGGGTCGATGCTCCGCAGGTGGAAATAGAGCGACACGGGGTCCATGCTGCGCGGGGTGAGCGACATCGTTTTGGTTGTATCGCGCACCATGCGGCGTCCCTGCCACCGGGTGTGTACCGTCATTTCGGGCCAGTCGTACACGTAGTTGCTCCAGAACCGGTAGTTGCCTTCGCGGATATCGCTTTCGAAACGGCGTGTCTTCAACTCCTCGCGATCGACCAGAATCGTATATTTGTCGTCCACGTTCATTACCCAGCGGAAGGCGGGGAGCGTTTTGCCGTGTGCCACGATGCGGTACATCGGCTCTCCTTCATATTCTTCTTCGACGGTGGTCACGCGTACGCTTCCCACTTCGGTATTGGGAAAGAATTTGGCCTTGTAGCTGGCCCGGTAATCGAGTACTTCGCCCGGCTGGTAGAGCTGGGCGCCAGCAGGCAGGGCTGCCAGGAAAAACAGGACGGTGAAAAAAATCTGTTTTTTCATTGAAAAGTTGCAAAAAAGTAATTTACTCTGTTTTTTACGGCTGTTTTATCTGTTTCTGCCGACGTGTTTGCGGATGAATTGCGGAAAGTTTTCGATTCGGGCTTTACAATCCGCCGGTTCGGGTCGTCGTTCCGGGGCGGATAAGGTTTGCCTTGTGCGGAACTTCTTCCGGAGTGGTTCAAATACCCTGCCGTGCGAAAAGCTGCGGAATCGTTAAAATGCAGGAAAGCGGTGTGTTTCATCGTGCCGAGGTGAATGAATCAGGATATTTGGGAAAAATCGATCTCTTCACGGCCGGAGTAGCGCTTGCGGAGTTCCCGAAGCCCCTCGTGGCCGTTTTGGGTCAGTGTCGGGTCGGCCGTCAGCACTTCGGCGGCCGCTTCCCGGGTGACGGTCAGGATCTGGCTGTCGAGCGTCGGGTTGGCGATCTTCAGGTCGAAGGCCATGCCGCTCTGGAGCGTACCGTTCACGTCGCCCGCACCCCGCAGCTTGAGGTCCAGCTCCGCCAGGCGGAATCCGTCGTTGGTTTCGCACATCGCTTCGAGCCGCAGGCGGGCCTCCTTCGAGAGCTTCTCGCCCGACATGAGGATACAATAGGACTGCTGGCTGCCCCGTCCAACGCGGCCGCGCAACTGGTGAAGCTGCGAGAGGCCGAATCGTTCGGCCGACTCGATCACCATGACCGTAGCATTGGGAACATCGACGCCGACCTCGATGACCGAAGTGGCGACCATGATATTCGCCTCGCCGCTCTTGAACTGGCGCATCGACTCCTCCTTGTCTTCGGGTTTCATCTTGCCGTGGCAGATCGTCGTGACGTATTCCGGCAGCGGGAAGTCGCGCGAGATGGCTTCGTAGCCGTCCTGCAAATCTTTGTAGTCCATCGTTTCGGACTCCTTGATAAGCGGATAGACGACATAAATCTGTCTTCCCTTCTTGATCTCCTGCCGCATGAAACCGAAGAGCCGCAGGCGGGCCGCGTCGGTGTAGTGCACCGTGCGGATCGGCTGACGTCCCGGCGGCAGCTCGTCGATCACAGAAACGTCCAGGTCGCCGTAGAGGGTCATCGCCAACGTGCGGGGAATGGGCGTGGCGGTCATCACCAGGATATGGGGCGGTTGCTCGTTCTTCGTCCAGAGCCGTGCCCGCTGTTCGACGCCGAAGCGATGCTGTTCGTCGATCACCACGAATCCCAGGTTCGAAAACTGTACCCGGTCTTCGATCAGGGCGTGCGTGCCGATCAGCAGGTCGATCGAGCCGTCGGCAATTCCGGCGAGGGCTTCCCGCCGTTCGCGTGCTTTGGATGCTCCGGTAAGGATCGCCACCCGCACGTCCATTCCTTCGAGCATCCTCTGGAAGGTGGCGTAGTGCTGGCGCGCGAGGATTTCGGTCGGAGCCATCATGCAGGCCTGGAAGCCGTTATCGACGGCCAGCAGCATGGACATCAACGCCACGAGGGTCTTGCCGCTGCCCACGTCGCCCTGCAGGAGGCGGTTCATCTGGAATCCCGTCACGGTGTCCTGCCGGATTTCGCGGATCACGCGCTTCTGCGCTCCCGTGAGCGGGAAGGGCAGTTTTTCGTTGTAGAAGGTGTTGAACGCCTTCCCGACCTTCGGAAAGAGGAAGCCGTCGCTCTTGGCCAGCCGCGCCGTGCGCCGGGACTGGATGTTGAGCTGCACGCCGAGCAGCTCGTCGAACTTCAGCCGGTACTGCGCCTGACGCAGCAGCTCCTGCGACTGGGGGAAGTGGATGTTGTAGTAGGCCTCGCGCAGCGGAATCAGTCCGTAGCGGGTGCGCAGCGCTTCGGGCAGCGGGTCGGCGATGCGTTCCCGCACGAGCGTCCAAAGGTTGCAGACGATCTGGTACATGCCTTTCGCGCCCAGCACGTTCGAGAGTTTCTCGGTCGAAGGGTAGATGCCCTGCATCCCGCTCTCGGCCTTGTGCGAGAGGGCCTGTTCGACGGTCTCCAGTTCGGGGTGGGCCATCGACAGCTCCCCGCGGTAGAACGACGGCCGTCCGAAGACGAGGTACTCGCGTCCGACCTCGACGCGTTTTTCGATCCACTTGATACCCTGGAACCACACCAGTTCGGCCTGCCCCGTAGGGTCCTGCACGAAGGCCGTGAAGCGGCGTTTGCGTCCCGCTCCGGCGTAGCCGACGCCCGTGACGCGGGCGCGGAACTGCACGTAGGAAAGTCCCGCCGCATCGGTGATCTCGGCGATGCGGTAGATACGCGTGCGGTCGATGTAGCGGAAGGGGTAATGGCGGAGCATGTCGCCGAGCGTGCGGATGCCCAGCTCGCGCTCGAGCACTTTCGCCCGCGCTTCGCCGACCCCCGCGACGTACTTTATGTCGTTGTCGAGATACTCCATCGGACAAATATACGAAGTTTTCCGCGATTCCGGATTCCGCGGCTCCGATTCCCGTCTTCCGGGCGTGTATCCCGGGCGAACCTTCAGGGCGGATTCGGA
>OHOI01000595.1_pt1 | contig 19533 bp, 17 predicted proteins | sample 1569781 | NCBI WGS metagenome assembly OHOI01 (sample SAMEA3879587, study PRJEB24766) | human gut metagenome | biome: human-associated habitat; feature: feces | place: USA | collected 1985/1987 | reverse complement strand
AGTCCATGTTCGGTGTTCCTTTCTCGGCCTATACTTCGCCTTATATCATAGTAGTATAACAGATTTTCCGCCGCTTTGCTACTGTTTTTTCTCCACCCGCAAAAACAGGCAGGGAACCGAATCCCTGCCTGCTTGTTCAGCTCTCCATCTGCCGTCCGAGAAAGCCCGCGACGGTCTGCACGAGCCGCTGCTCCGCCTCGCCGAGCGCGGGCGCGCCGTCCTCGCTCAGAAGCAGGACGCAGCCCATTAAGTCGCCCTCTGTCACAATGGGGGCCGCAGCGCCGACGCGGTAGCGGTCGGATGCGTCCGTCGGCCGGACGGGCAGATCACCGTCCTGATAGCGGTAGCTGCGCCGCAGCTCCATGAGCTGCTCCAGCTCCTGCGAGCAGCGCTTGTCCAGAAGCTCCCGCTTCTGCACGCCATGCACCGCAATGATCGCGTCCCGGTCGCAGACCGCCGCGATATATCCGGTGTTCTTCCCAATCGCTTCACAGATCTGTCCCGCAAATTCCCCCAGATCGCCCATCGGCGAGTATTTCTTAAAGATCACCTCGCCGTCCTTCTCCGTGTAGATTTCCAGCGGGTCGCCCTCGCGGATACGCAGGGTTCGGTGGATCTCCTTTGGGATGACGATCCGCCCGAGGTCGTCAATGCGTCTGACGATGCCGGTTGCTTTCATATATTGCTCCTCCACTTTATGCGTTCGAAATCACATTGCTATTGTCTGCAAACAATGGGGAATTATGCGAATGGAAGACAAGGAAGGAAAAGGAAGGGCGCGTGTCGGAAGTTGTCGGGCAGAATATGGTGCATTTTTCAAAAGCGCAAATTGCAAGTGCAAGTTGGACACCTTCTGGTAGAAAGCTGTCCTAAAATCAGCTGACCGGACTTCGGCGCGTGCTCTTTCCCGAATTCTGTTTATACATAGAGTAAATTCCGGAAAAGCATCTCATCAAACATTTTAATGCAGCTTCCCCCTCACAATGGGCGCCGAATGTCCGCTCCGTATCACACAGGTTCCCTTGCGCAAATTCCGTCTATACCGCCACCCCACCAGGCCGCAGCTCCGCGCTGCGGCCTTTCACACATCTCCACACATATTTTCTGCTTTCCCCTTGCGCATTTCCGCCGTTTGCGTTATAATTAAATAGGAAAATAGTCATTTCTCATACCATTTTCTCCAGAGTATGGCGAATTACAAAGATTTTTGAGGTTCCCTTGCCATCGGCGGGGCGGATAGGAACGAAGCTGCATGTATAAACAGGTTGGAAAACGGGCGATCGACGTGACGCTGTCCCTGCTAGGGTTGATCCTCGCCTCGTGGCTGTATTTGCTCATTATGATCGCCATCGAGATCGATGATCCCGGCCCGGTGTTCTTCTCACAGAAGCGGGTAGGCATCCACAAAAAATATTTCCAGCTCTATAAATTCCGCAGCATGAAGATGTCCACGCCCCACGATATGCCGACGCATCTGCTGGAAAATCCGGAACAATACATCACACGCGTCGGAAAATTCCTGCGCAAGACATCCCTTGACGAGATTCCGCAGCTCTGGAATATTCTCCGGGGCGACATGAGCGTTATCGGCCCCCGGCCCGCCCTCTGGAATCAGGAGGATTTACTGGCAGAGCGTGACAAATACGGTGCCAACGATGTGAAGCCCGGCCTTTCCGGCTGGGCGCAAATCTGTGGCCGGGACGAACTGGAGATCGCGGACAAGGCCCGCCTGGACGGCGAGTATGTGTGGCGTATGAGCTTTGCCTTTGACTGCCGCTGCTTTTTCGGGACGGCCATTTCCGCCCTGCGCGGCGACGGCGTGGTCGAGGGCGGCACGGGAGAGCTGCATAAGACGGAGAGCAAGAAATGAGAATTCTGATCGCAACCAATCATTCCTATATGTTCTACCGCTTCCGCAAGGAGCTGGTGGAGGCGCTGATGCAGGAGCATGAGGTCATTCTCAGCACGCCTTTCGTTGGCCACGAGGACGATTTGCAGGCTATGGGACTTCGCTGCATCGATACAGAGATTGATCGTCGCAGCATCAATCCCCTCAAGGACATGAAGCTGCTGAAAACCTACCGCAAGATGCTGGACGAGATCCAGCCGGATTTGGTCATCACCTATTCCATCAAGCCCAACATCTACATGGGCAGCGCCTGCAAGGCCAAGGGTATTCCCTATGTCACCAATGTGCAGGGCCTCGGCACGGCGTTTGAAAAGCCGGTGCTCTCAAACGTGGTGTCCGTGATGTACCGCAGCGCTCTGCGGAAGGCCGAAACGGTGTTCTTTGAGAATGAGGAGAACGCCCAGTTTTTCTTACATAAAACCATCATCTCCGCCCAGCAGATGAAAGTGCTCCCCGGTGCGGGCATCAATCTGGACGAGTATCCCTATGTCCCTATGAAGGATGACGGCGTGTGCAGTTTCCTGTTTGTAGGGCGAATCATGAAGGAAAAGGGTGTGGACGAGTTCTTTGCTGCCGCGAAAACCATCAAGGCGGAGTTTGGTGAAAAAGTCGCCTTTGATGTGGTGGGCTTCTACGAGGATGCCTACAAGGAAACTGTCGATCAACTGGTTGCCGATGGTGTCATCAAGTTCCACGGCTTCCAGACGGACGTGCATCCGTTCTACGAGGCAGCGGACTGTGTTGTGCTGCCCTCCTACCATGAGGGCATGTCCAACGTTCTGCTGGAGGGTGCCGCCACGGGCCGCGCTCTCATCACCAGCGATATCCCCGGCTGCCGCGAGGCGGTGGAGGACGGTGTCAGCGGCTATCTCTGCCCCGCACAGGATGCGGAAGCACTGACGAATTCCTTCCGTGAATTTGCTGGCAAAACACGGAATGAGCAGGAGCAGATGGGCTGCTGCGGACGCGCCCTCATCGAGCGGAAGTTTGACAAGCGCATTGTGGTGGCGCAGACCATGAACGGCCTTGGCCTGGCAGAAGCAGCGAGGAGCAAAGCATGACTCTGACGAATTATTGGTGGCTGCTGATTTGGCTGGCCTTAGCTGGCGGATTGTTGGCGGTTGCTGTACCCAAAAAGCCAGTACAGGTATTGGGAAAAACAGAATACCGCTGGAGCTGGGGTGCAGCTCTTGTTTTGGCGTGCCCGTATGTAATCTGGGCAGCAAACCGCGTCAACTTCGGCGATACGGAAGTCTATCGAAAAACATTTCGGGATATACCGACCCTCGGTGGGCCACTGACCTCATATCTGTCCGAACACGGAAAAGATCAGGGATTCACGGTTCTTGTTTCAGTGATCAAAACCCTAATTGGCAGCAACGATAAGCTGTTTTTCTTTTTGATTGCAGCATTTCAGATGTTCTGCATTATCTACTTCCTTCGCAAGTACTCCACGAGTTTTCTCCTCTCCGTATTCATGTTCGTAATTTCTACCGATTACTTGTCTTGGATGTTCAACGGTATGCGGCAATTTATCGCCGTCTGCATTGTCCTCTTGAGTTTTGGATTGGTTTTGAGGAAGAAGTACATTCCTGCCGTTCTCGTTATTCTGCTGGCTTCAACGATCCATGCGTCAGCATTGATCATGATCCCGTTGATCTTTGTGATGCAAGGGCCGTCATGGAACTGGAAAACGCTTCTCCTGTTGGTTGGCGTGGGGACAGCTATCTTGCTGATTGACCCCTTTACCTCTTTTGTGGATTCGATCCTTGCTGAAACACAATATAGCGATCTTATTACGAATGACATATGGGAAAATGACAACGGCACCAATGCATTGCGGGCATTATTCTATTCTATTCCTGCGATTCTCTCCTTGATTGGGAAAAGATTTGTGGATCGTGAAAATTCTCCTATTGTGAATTTGTGTGTCAACTGCAGCGTCTGCACGGCGGCACTATATATTTTGAGCGTTTTTTCCTCCGGCATTTACATTGGCCGCCTACCAATTTACACAACACTGCAAGGATATGTGGCGGTGCCTTGGCTCATAGACCATATGTTCACAAAGCAATCTGCCAAAATTGTTACAGGCGGCTTGATTTGCGGCTATCTGGCTTTTTTCTATTACCAGATGCATGTCGCTTGGAACATTCTTTGACGAGGAAATGAAAATGATCCGAATTTTACAAGTTGTTACATATATGGGACGTGGTGGTCTGGAATCCATGATTATGAACTACTACCGCCATATTGACCGTGAAAAAGTGCAGTTTGATTTTTTGGTGCACCGTCAGGAGCGGGCAGCATTTGACGATGAGATCGAATCCCTTGGTGGGAGAATCTATCGTCTGCCGCGCTTGGTGCCGTGGAGCAAAAGTTATTTATCTGCGCTGAATCACTTTTTTGATAAACACCCGGAATACAAAGTTGTTCATGTACATCAGGATTGCCTTAGTTCTGTGATTTTGAAGGCTGCCGCGCAGCATAATGTTCCAGTGAGAGTTGCCCACAGCCATAGTGCCAACCAAGACAAGAATCTGAAATATCCTATCAAGCTGTGGTACAAGCGGTTCATTTCCCAATATGCTACTAATCTATTCGCCTGTGGAAAAGAGGCAGGTGACTGGGTGTTTGGTGGATCGTCATATCAAATCATAAACAATGCTATAGATGTCGCGGCTTACACCTATGACCCAACCAAGCGTCAAGAAATGCGGCGGCAGCTTGGCCTTGAAAACGAATTCACGATTGGACATGTTGGCCGATTTAATCAGCCTAAAAACCACCCGTTCCTCCTTGATATCTTTGCCGTGCTGCTGAAAAAAGAGCCGAACGCGATCCTTTTGCTGGTCGGCGGCGGCGAGGATATGCCGAAGATACAGGCTAAAGCACATACGCTGGGTATTGCAGAACACATCCGTTTCCTCGGTGTTCGCAGCGATGTCGCAGATCTGATGCAGGCGATGGACGTATTTGTGTTCCCGTCACTGTATGAGGGGCTACCTGTGACAATGGTAGAAGCACAAGCCGCAGGTTTGCCTTGCATAATCTCAGATAAGGTGCCGCCTGAATGCATTCTGACCGAGGGTTTGGTGGATGTTCTACCTCTATCGGCAGAACCGAAGACTTGGGCGGCAACGATTCTCGAAAAAAAGAATTTCCCCCGAAGCGACCGCCGAAGCGAAATTGCCGCTCACGGCTTCGATATCACTACCGAAGCTGTAAAACTACAGGAGTTCTACATCAACGCTTATGAACAGAATTGCTGAACCGATCCTTACAATCTTCACTCCCGCCTATAATCGGGCGCACACCCTGCCGCGTACCTACGAGAGCTTATACCGTCAGAATTGCAAAGACTTCATCTGGCTGATCGTGGATGACGGCTCTACCGACAACACCGCAGAACTGGCGCGTGATTGGCAGAGCCGCGATAACGGTTTTGAAATTCAGTATATCTATAAGGAAAACGGAGGAATGCACACGGCCCACAACGTGGCCTATGCCAATATCCACACGGAGCTGAACACCTGCATTGATTCCGACGACATGCTGGCAGATGGCGCGGTGGAGAATATCCTGCGCAAGTGGGCCGAGGTCAAAGATAAAGGGTATGCGGGTATCGTGGGCCTTGATGCCGACTTTGAAGGAAAAATTATCGGCAAAGATTTCTCTGCTGCTATGACAGAAACAACGCTCTCCGGTTACTATGCCGCAGGTGGCGCAGGCGACAAGAAGCTGGTCTACCGCACGGATATCATCAATGCCTATCCGGAGTACCCCGTGTTTGAGGGTGAAAAGTATGTCAGCCTGGCCTATAAGTATCTTCTGATCGATCAGGACTATAAGTTGGCTGTGCTAAATGAGGTGCTCTGCAATGTGGAGTACCAGCCGGACGGCTCCAGCAACAACATGTTCCGACAGTATCTGAAAAATCCGAAGGGTTTTGCTTTCTGGCGCGTGGTGAAGATGCAGCATCCGGAATCCTTTAAGCGGCTGGTAATGGATTGCATCCACTACTGTTCCAGCAGTCAGATTGCGGGAAATCGGAACTATATCAAGGAATCCCCGCGCAAGCTGCTGACGGTGCTCTGCACCCCGGCGGGCTGGATGCTGACGGGGTATATCAGGAGAAAGGCTTGATGAAACCATCTATTCTCATCTTCTCCCAAGCGATGGAGCTTGGGGGCGTTGAGCGTAGCTTGCTGGGGCTACTCGACGCCATCGACTACGACCGCTATGACGTTGACCTCTTTCTGATGCGGCACAGCGGCGAGCTGATGCCGTATCTGAACCCCAAGGCAAAGCTCCTGCCGGAGATTCCGCAGTACGCCTCGCTGGCTGTGCCCATGGCGTCGCTCGTCAAGAGCGGACAACTGGGCGTGCTGCGCGGGCGGCTGAAAGGAAAGCTTGCCGCGAGCCGCTTTGACCGGAAGCATCCCAGCGAGAAACCGTCCGTCACCGCGCTGACCTACAGCCACAAGTATACGCTGCGGTCTATGCCGCCGATCTCCGGTAAGACCTACGATCTTGCCATCAGCTTCCTGACGCCGCATTATTTTGCGCGGGAACGGGTGAGGGCGAAGAAATACGCGGCGTGGATCCACACGGACTACACGGCGCTGACCTTCGACCGCTCGGCGGAGCTTGCCATGTGGGAAGGCTATGATGCCATCTGCGGTGTGTCCGAGCGGGCGTCCGAGAGCTTTCAGAACGTCTTCCCGGAGCTGGCGCAGAAGGTCCGGACAGTGGAGAACATCCTGCCCCGAGAGCTGACGTGCAAGCAAGCGACAATGCCTCAGACCGATATGCCTGCGGGTGACGGAATATCCCTGCTCTCCGTTGGCCGCTTCTGCGAGGCGAAAAACTTCGACAATGTGCCGGATATCTGCCGCCGTCTGGTGGCGGGCGGCCTTGACGTGAAGTGGTATCTCATCGGCTATGGCGGCGATGAGCCGCTGATTCGTCAGAAAATCGACGAGGCCGGGATGCAGGAGCGTGTCATCATCCTCGGCAAAAAGGACAACCCTTATCCCTATATGCGCGCCTGCGACCTGTATGTGCAGCCCTCCCGCTACGAGGGCAAGGCTGTTACCGTGCGGGAGGCGCAGCTACTTGGAAAGCCCGTCGTCATCACAGACTACGCCACTTCCGACAGTCAGCTGGAGGACGGCGTGGATGGCGTGATCGTCCCCATGGATAACGCGAGTTGCGCCGCTGAAATTGCCGCGTTGCTGCGCGACCCTGCCCGGATGCAGCAGCTGTCGGAGAGCTGCGCAAAGAGAGATTATACGAACAGCGCGGAGGTCGAGAAGATCTACGCGCTGATGGAGGACTGACCCATGATCCCAAAGATCATCCACTACTGCTGGTTTGGCCGCGGCGAAAAGCCGGAGCTTGCCAAAAAGTGCATCGCCAGCTGGAAGAAGTTCTGCCCGGATTTTGAGATCCGCGAGTGGAACGAGGACAACTTTGATATCCATTGCTGCCCGTATGTTGAAGAAGCTTATGCAAGTAAGAAATACGCGTTTGTTACGGACTATGTAAGACTATATGCCATGTATACGTGTGGTGGGATTTACATGGACACTGATGTTGAAGTTGTACGCCCGCTGGAAGAGTTTTTGACCTGTAGAGCATTCTCAGGCTTTGAGTCTACGCGTTATGTACCGACAGGGATTATGGCTTCTGAAAAAGGAGTTCCAATCATTCATGAGCTATTAGACTATTACACGGGCAGGCACTTCCTTAATGACGATGGCTCTCAAGATACGACAACGAATTGTGTGTCGATTACAAATATTATGTTGATGCATGGATTGGAACTGAACGGTAAACTCCAGACAGTTGCGGAGTTTACCTTTTATCCATCAGATTTTTTCTGCCCATTTGAAAATGAGACAGGGGTCCTTCGAAGAACCGACAATACTGCGGCAATTCACTGGTTCAATAAATCATGGCTACCGCAGAGTATTCGCTTGCGTTCTCGAATTACAAGAGTGTTTCATCGAATATTTGGCGTTGATTGCTTTAGATGGCTAAAAAGATAAAGCGCTGGACAGTGCAACTGGAAAACTGACAGAAACAGAGAATACATACTCGATCCACTGGTACTCTATGAGTTGGCTGCCTTGGTGCAAACAAATCAGAGTAAAAATAGGGCGCGTCATACGAAAAATGTTCAAAACTATACGCACTTGAAGGAGATATATATGCCAAAAGTCAGTGTCATTGTTCCAGTCTACAATGCCGAGAAATATTTGCAGGAGTGCGTGGACAGCATCCTGAGCCAAACACTCACGAATCTCGAGGTGATTCTGGTGGATGACGGCTCTGCTGACAGCAGTCCGGTTATTTGTGATGGCTATGTCGAACGGGATAAGCGTGTAAAGGCTATTCATCAGAGAAACTCCGGTGCTGCCGCTGCCAGAAATCAGGGCATGAATGTTGCCCGAGGAGAGTACATCGCATTTGTGGATAGCGACGACTGGATCGACGCGGATATGTATAAGCGGATGGTTGATACTGCCGAAGCAAACGATTGTGATCTTGTAATTTGCGATTGCTTAAAGGAGTCTGATAGCGGCAGCCAGCTCTATACTCACGACTTGCCAGCCGGGTTCTATGACCGAGAGCGTATGTATTCCGTGTATTTTCCGCAGCTCTTGATGCCAGATACCATGGAGTATCCAGTTACAATTTCAAATTGCCTTTTGTTGATTCGCCGGGAGCTTGTAATTAAAAACCAGATCACATATCCTGAGAGAATGCGATTTTCAGAGGATCTTTTATTTGGCTCCGAAGTTGGGTATTTTGCGCAGAGTATGACTTATCTGAAAGAGTACGAGCCTTACCATTATCGGCAGAATCCGGATTCTGTGACACATACCGCATATAAAGATAAATGGCCGCTACTGCGTGAGCTCTGGTGCAGAATCAATGAGAGCTTCGGTAAAAAGCAGGATTATGACTTCACTCAGCAGATCCAACGCTGTATGCTGTTTTTTATTTACATGGCGATGAACCAGAGACGATATGCAGGATTGCCAACAAGAGAATTTTTCCATGAGACAGGCGTAGTGTTGGATGACCCGCTGGTACATGAGGCGCTCAGAACAATACCGGTCAGTCAATTACAGATTTCGTGGAAATCAAAGATCATCAGCTTAATTTATCAAAAGAAGTGGTTGCGCCCCGCGCTGCTGCTTCTTAGAGGATAAAGTATAAATGAAGAAAATCCTTTTTATCAACGGGCATCTGAATACCGGCGGTGTGGAGCGTTCCCTTGTGGATGTGCTCAAGCACATGGACTATACAAAATACGCCGTTGATCTCCTGCTACTGGAGGACATCGGTGACTATGCTTCAGAATTGCCGTCTGAAGTGAAAGTGTTGTTTCGAGACATTCATCATACATATGGAAGTTTTGCGTCATCGATTCGGCGGTGTATTGTAGCGCACGATTGGATGTGCCTGAGATTGCGTTTCTTGTTCTTGCTACAAAAGTTCTTCGGCGCATGCGCATTGAAACGTGTTGCAACGATTCTGCTTGGAAAACACCATTACAATTGCGTAATTGGATTTCGACCGGGGATTTGTTCCGATTTGGCGGCGTACTCCGTGCAGGCGAACCGAAGAATTACCTGGTGGCATCACGGCGAGTTCAATGTGGATCGTGTGGCCTATGACGATATGTGTAGCAGGATGGACGCAGTAGCTGTAGTATCGCAGTCCTGTAAGGAAATGCTACAAGGTCAGCTGCCGGGGCTTGCCGATAAGCTGGTCTACATTCCCAATATGCTGGATGCTGTCGCAATTGGACAGAAGGCTGGAAATTCACCTTATACCGGTGATATGCTGCATATTGTCTCGGTAGGTCGGCTTGCACCAGAGAAACATTTTGAAAATGTCTTTCCCGCCGCAAAGGCGTTGCGGCAAGCTGGTATAGACTTCGCCTGGCATGTTATTGGAGAGGGTCCTGAGCGTTCAAAATTAGAAGCGTTGATTGCTGAGAACGACCTGAAAGATCATGTAATTCTGGATGGAAGCAAGACTAATCCTTATCCCTATATGAAGTATGCAGACCTGTTTGTTCACCCGTCATATGTGGAATCGCAGGGCTTAACTGTGTTGGAAGCTATGGCGCTTGACGTTCCTTGCGTAGTGACGAAGTCCCTCGGCCCCTGTGAGTTTATTGAAGATGGTGTCAATGGCCTACTGACAGAGCAGTCTCCGGAATCGCTGGCAGAGGAAGTGTTGGCGATTCTGAATGATAAGAAACTATATCAGCACATCAAGGAGAACACAAAGTGTCCCGAACAGTTCGGCCCAGAGAGGGTTATGAAGCAGATTGAGACTATGATAGATGGAGAAAGGTAACGATGAATTTCTGGGAGCGAGTTCTAATCAAATTACACTTGAAGGAGCCTATCGACTATAGCAGTGTAGAGTACCTGCGGTCTCGTGGCGTGGAGATTGGGGAAAACGTTCATCTGTTCAATACAACTATTGACTTTGGCCACGGATTCCTTGTTTCCATCGGAAATAACGTAACCTTGACTGGAGTTACAGTGTTAGCCCACGATGCCAGTACCCAAATCCCACTCGGAGTTAGTAAAGTCGGTAGGGTGAGAATAGGTAACAATGTCTTTGTCGGCCATGGATCTATTGTATTGCCCGGCGTGAGCATTGGCGATAATTGTGTTATTGGTGCCGGTTCAGTTGTCTCAAAGAATATTCCCTCTGGATCTATCGCTGTTGGCAATCCCATTCGCATTGTGGACAGCTATGAGGACTTTGTAGAAAAACATAAGGCCCAAATGGAACAACATCCCGTCTTTCCGACCTTCTGGGCCGATAAATCTGACGAGGAAAAGACAGATATGAAAGTAAAACTTGCAGACGGCATCGGGTATGACAAGTGAGTAAAAATATGAATGTTTTATTCTATGGTAATGGTAGCTGTGAAAATCACGGCTGCGAAGCAATTGTACGTGGCACAATACAGCTTCTAAGAAAAGCTTCGTACACAGTTTTGTCTGAAAACGTTAGTGATGATATTCGGTATGGCCTTGGAAACATTTCAAAGATCATTCCTGCCAAGGAGGAAAGAAGACGCAACATATCCTTTTTTAAGGCTTATGCCAAGCTGAAACTGACTGGGAACTACACAGATATGGATGGCCTATATTTTATGCCTGTGATTCAGCGATTGAGTGGATATGGCGATGTAGCACTTTCTGTTGGCGGAGACAACTATTGCTATGGGAATACAGCAATTTATGGCTATCTGAACGCAGCATACAAAAAAAATCATATTAAAACTGTTTTGTGGGGCTGCTCCATTGAACCGGATGTAGTAAAAGAACCTTCGGTAGCAGAAGATTTGCGTCGTTATGCCTTGGTTGCAGCCAGAGAGAGCATTACTTATGAAGCGGTCAAAGCGGTAGGGGCCAATGTTGTGCAAATGCCTGACCCTGCATTCCATATGCAGCCTGAGACATGCGACACGGATGAGCGCTTTCTAAAAAGCAATGTTGTCGGCATCAATATCAGCCCACATATCATTGTCAGCGAAGGACATCACGGTGCAGCCTATGCCAACTATAAGGCATTGATTCAACACATTCTGGATAATACCGACGCCTATATTGCTCTGATTCCACATGTCGTTTGGGCCAATAATGACGACCGTATTCCGCTCAAGCAGCTGTACGATGATTTTGACCAAAACCGGCGGTTGATTTTGGTAGACGACCATACCGCGCCGGAACTGAAATATATCATTTCTCAATGCAGCTTCTTCGTTGGTGCCCGAACCCACGCGACCATCGCTGCGTATTCTACCGGCGTTCCGACACTGGTGGTGGGATACTCCGTCAAAGCGCGCGGCATTGCCCGGGATTTGTTCGGCACGGAGGATGGCTACGTTCTGCCGGTGCAGCAGCTCAAGGAGAGCGATGAACTGACCCGAGCATTCGTTCGCCTGTATGAAAAGCGCGATGCCATCCGGGCGCACCTCAATAAGACGCTTCCCGGCTATATCGCCCGAGCCGACGAGGCTCGCAAGGCATTGGAGGAACTTGTAAACGCATGAAACGCGATGAGATCAAGGCAGGTGCGCTGCTGTCCTATCTGAACCTGCTGATCGGCAATCTGATTCCGTTCATTTATACGCCCATCATGCTCCGTATGCTGGGACAGGCGGAGTATGGCATTTACGGGATTGCACAGTCTGTTATGGGATATATCGGCCTGCTGAACTTCGGCATCGGCGGCTCGATCATCCGCTACCTTGCCAAATACCGCGCAGAGGGAGATCTGGACGGAGAACAGCGCGTCTTTGGCCTGTTCATCAAGATCTATTCAGTGATCGGCGCTGCAATTCTGCTGGTCGGCACATTCTGCTCCTTCCATCTTGGCGCATACGGACGCTCCCTTTCGCCGGATGAGCTTGTTCTATTGGAGCGTCTGGTGCGCCTGATGACGCTGAACACGGCAATTTTCATGCCTTTTAATGTGTTCAGCTCCATGATTCTGGCCCACGAGAGATTTATCTTTAGCAAAACGGCTTCACTAATCACAAGCGTGGTATCACCATGCTTGAATCTTGTGCTGCTGTTCATGGGTTTTGGCTCTATCGGTCTAGTCCTTTCTGCGACGGTCCTGAATTTTGTTACCTACGCCATCTACACCGTATATGTAATTCGACGGCTGCATATCCGCCCCTGCTTCCAGCATGTCGGTGGTGGACTTCTTGGCGAGATCATTCGTTTTTCCTTGTTTGTGTTTTTGGCAAACATTGTTGACATTCTCTTTTGGTCCACAGATAAGCTCATTATCGGTTGGGCCGTCGGCGCAGTAGCTACAGCGGTCTATAACATTGGCGCAACCTTCAACACATACATAACGAGCCTGTCAACGGCAATCAGCGGTGTTCTTATGCCGAAGGTGACAAAAATGGCTGTTAAGAACACTCCGCCATCGGAGTTTACAGCCCTGTTCATCAAGGTCGGGCGGCTGCAATTTTTGCTGATTTCCTTCATTGTTTCTGCGTTTGTGGCGTTTGGACGGCAGTTCATCGCATTATGGGCGGGAGCTGGGTACGAGGATGCCTATTATGTGGCGCTTCTGGTGATGATCCCGGTGACAGTGCCCTTGATTCAGAACACCGGTCTGAACATTCTCTACGCCATGAATAAGCACCAGTTCCGCTCTGCTGTATACCTCTGCATCGCCGTGCTGAATGCCGGGCTGACCTTCTGGTGGGTGGAGGAATACGGCATCATCGGCGCAGCTATGGCCACCTGCATTGCCTATGTGGTGGGCAACATTCTAATTATCAACTGGTATTACTATAAGAAAATCGGCATTGATATTCCGCTCTTCTGGAAGAACATCCTGCATATGTGCCCAGTCATGCTGGTCATGGGGACGGTGGGGTGGTTCATTCTGGACGCGCTGCATATCAGCAATTGGCTGATCTTCTTTGCCCTCGCCGCAGCTTATACCCTGATTTATTGGGTGTTGGCATATTTCTTCATGATGAACGACTATGAAAGAGCGTTTATTAAAGGCCCAGTATCACATGTGTTTCGTAAAATGAAAGCGAAAAAGGGATCCTAACGTAAGGTGAGAAAACATGAACATCACACAAATTCTTGATGCTTGCACCGGCTGCGGGGTGTGCGCTGCGGTCTGCCCATCAGCGGCTGTCAAAATGCAGCCGGATGCGCATGGCTTTTTGCGCCCTATCGTTGATGACGCAGCGTGTACCGATTGTGGCCTCTGCACCGAAAAATGTCCGGTTTCCGTTTTGCCGCAGGTCTCGGTGCATACGGATATTATGACCGGCTACGCCAAGGATGGAGCGCTCCTGCCCCGATCCTCATCCGGCGCGATCTTTCCCGTGTTGGCAGCGGAGATCATCCGCAGAGGCGGCCTTGTGTTCGGCGCGGCCTTTGACGAGAGCTTTGATGTGGTACATACTGTTGCCGAAAGTATGGTGGAGATTTCTGCGCTTTGCAGCTCCAAGTATGTCCAAGGCCGCGTCCCGAGCGACTGCTATGCGCAGGTCAAGGCGGCGCTGGCTGTCGGGCGCTGGGTCTATTTCAGCGGCTTGCCGTGTCAGGTCGCAGCGCTGAAAAGCTATCTTGGTCGGGACTATGAGACGCTGATCACGCAGGATACCGCCTGCCACAGTGTTCCGTCGCCTCTGGTGTGGGACGAATATAAATCGGGACTGGAGAAGCAGTATGGCGGCAAGCTGACCGCGTTCTCCTTCCGCAAAAAGGCAAATGGCTGGGAGGCGTACCATATTCGCGCCGCGTTTGATAACGGTAGAGAGTTCGCCCAGCCCGCTGCCGAAAGCCCCTATCAGCGCGGTTATATCAAGGGACTGTACTCCCGCAGCTCCTGCTTTGTATGCAAGTTCAAAGGGATCGAGCGTTGCAGCGATATCACGCTGGCCGATTATTGGGGTGTCAAAGATATTCAGCCGGAAGCTTACAACCTGCAGGGCACATCCCTCATTTTGCTGCACAGCGAAAAGGGACGAAGCCTTCTGGAAGGCTGCAAGGCTCAGCTGCAACTCCAGCCCGCAGTCAAAGACGCGTTTGCCTTTAACCCGGCGGTGCTTACACCCATTCAAAAGCCCGTCCGCTATGATGAATTCTGGGAGGGCTACGGTCAAACGGCCTTTGCCGATTTGGTTTCCGCCTGCTGCGAGCCGACCGAAGAAGAACTGGCGCAGGAACGCCGAAGCAAGAGCCTTCTGGCCCACGTCATGCGCCGCCTGAAACGATAACACACGATGCTTCGACGAATCTACGCAATGAACCCATGGACGGTGTGCATTTTGCTGCTGTCCCTGCTCCTTCTCTGGCCCATGCTCTGCCAGCGGGTTGGGGAACGGAGGCGAGTGCTTTTCAATACCGCGCTCGCCTGCGCGGCTGCGTTCATCATCCTCTACGCCACCATCCTGACCCGCTCGGCGGGGGTTCCCGAGGCCATCCTCACCCCCTTCGCATCCCTGACCGCTGCGCGGATACAGCCGGAGATTTACCGCGAGATGCTGATGAACGTCTTCCTCTTCTTCCCGCTGGGGCTGACGCTTTCCAACGCCCTGCCGCGAAAGTGGCACCGCTGGGGCAGGATCGCCCTCACAACACTCATCGGTTGCATTCTCAGCGTGGGAATCGAGTACGCCCAGTACCGCTACGCCCTCGGCATGGCGGAGGTGGATGATGTGATCTGCAACACGCTGGGCGCGTTCATCGGCTCTACATCGCTGCTCATCGCTCACGCCATCGAAAAATCCAGAGAAAGGGCTTGGCACACGAACATGACCCTGACCACCACCGAAACACAATTCCTGCATATCGCCAAAGCTGCCATCTCCGGCGGAGATTTGCCCGCCGAAAAGGTGGACTGGCCTGCCATCTTTACGCTGGCCAATCAGCAGAAGCTGCTGCCGATCCTCTTTGAGGCTGCCCGCAAAACACCTGCCGCTGAGGAGAATGCCGCGCTGTTTGCTGTGACCAAGCAGCAGGTCATTGGGCAGGTGTTGAACCAAACCGTGCGTTCGGCAGAGTTTTCTGACCTTTATCATAAGCTGCGTTCGGCGGGATTGCATCCCATTGTGGTCAAAGGACAGCTTTGCAGCCGCCTGTATCCGTTAAAGGACCACCGCATCAGCGCGGACGATGACCTGTACATTCCCGATGCGGAGTTTATGGTCTGCCACGAGCAGCTTCTTGCAAACGGCCTGACCACCGGCACGCCGACGGACGAGCTGGCATCGGCGGACGAGGTGTCCTACACAAAAAACGACAGCCCGCTTTACATCGAGCTGCATCGGCATTTATTTGATTCTGCCGAAGATGCACATGACGAATTGAACCATTTCTTTGCCGACCTCAAACCCGTCGAAAGCGACGGCCTTCTTGCCATGCCGCCCCACGAGCACCTGCTGTACCTGATCCTGCACGCCTATAAGCATTTCGTGCGCAGCGGCATCGGCCTGCGGCAGTTCTGCGACATCGGCCTGTGGGCGCGGGCGTATCACGCGGAGATCGACTGGCAGCGTCTGCATGACCAATGCGCCAGCGTTCATGCGGCGACGTTTGCCGCGGCGGCGTTCCGCATTGCCAGAGACTATCTCGGCATTGACTTTGACCTGCCCATGCCTTGGGATGCTTCCATCGACGTAGAGCCGCTGCTGCACGACACCCTCTGCGGCGGCGTGTACGGCTCCAATGACCTAACGCGCCTCCATTCCTCCACCGTCACGCTGAACGCCGTAAAGGCCAGCCGGACGGGGGAGAAGAGCAGCGTCCTGCGGACGGTGTTCCCCAAACGCGAGTATCTGGAGCGGCGCTATCCCTATCTTAAAAAGCGCCCGTACCTGCTGCCGGTTGCGTGGGCGCAGCGCCTCGCGCACTACGCCAGTGAGAAGCAGTCCGGCGCGGACAGCAGCGCCTCCGGCTCCATCAAGCTGGGAAAAGAGCGGATCGAGCTGATGAAGCGGTATGGAATTATGGACTGATAAAAAGACATTGCGGGGCGCTGCAGCGCTCCGCAAAAAATCTATCCTTGCAGTTTTGAAAGGAATTTGGACAGGAAACCGCTGTCACACAGCTTGTATTTTTGCACACCTAATGATAAAATAGTTCTAAACGATCCGGATCGCATTTTGCTGCAGCCGGCAAGGAGGGAGTCCTGTGAAAAAGAGCAGCACAGATACCTGCTGCCTGACTTTACCGTTAAAACTGGAAAAGTGGCAGGAGGACCGTCTTGCCAAGCGCTTTGAGATCGCGCGGCAGCTCTAACTGCTTTAGGTGGGGTGGAGTAAACAGTAGGAGGAATTTCAAGTGCTTATTGATGAACTTAAAAAGAGAAAGATTATAATATCCCTCCGCCCACTCAAGCCAAATGATCTCGCAGCAAACTGGGAAATAAAAGCAATCATCGAAAATCCAGACATTTTTGATGATTTCTTTGGAAAATACCCGCTAAATGGGATAGAAACTCTTGACGACTACTACCAATACCTCTTAGCCCGTAAACTTCAAAGTTTATCGGTGGCAATTTCTGAAATTGTGCATGATGAGCATAAAACTGTCATCACCGCGCTCTCCAATGCTGCCCGCAATAGTGTGAAGTCTATTCAGTATAAAAATGTGATAAAATTTATTGACAATAATATTGATGATGTCTTTCACGCCCCGTATGCTGCAAATGATATTCGCTCCGTCACACTCGATTTGATTGCAAAGTGGAATCCGGGAGTATGCAGCTCTTCTCTGGAATATATATGCGATCATTTCGGTCATTACATTGTCGAGCGATTTGAAGAATTTGAGAGGCTTTTCGAACAAAAGCCTGAGCTTTTCGAAATAGTATTTCACTCAGGTAAATTGGACGACGTTTCCTCATTTTGGTTCGAAAAAGTTCTTGATATCTGGTGCTATATTCTTAATAAGAAAAGTAGTAAATTAAAGAGTATAGTTGAGAAGTACATACCCATCTTATTCAGTGACGTTGTTTCTCTCGCAGAAACAGCAACAATAGATAACGTCCTGCACATTTATATACAAGCGGCTCCATTTTATCAGTTCCTGATAAAAATCAGAAGCCCATTGGCGAATCAATTTATGCCAATTTTCAAGAATATCGACGCACTTCTTAATCAGAATATCTGCGAAAAAGGGGCATCCTTTTCGTTTACCATCCCTGTTGGAGAAATAGTCGAAAATTGGAAATCACTGCAGAATTGGGAGGAACGCTTACTGGCTCTTACCCACGATCGCTCAAACGTTGATGGATATTATCACTATGTGAGCAGACTTTCAGATAAAAGAAAATCAAATTATCCCATAACGAACCTAGCGCTCACAAACATCCCAATTGACGACTATTATACCGAGAACCATCAACTGTGGCTTTCCTTTCAGAAATCCGTTGAAACCGCCTCGATATTTCGCATATTGCAGGAAACCAGAACAGCAAGCGACTATTTCTCCCTTATTTCATCAGCAATAAAGTATATTTCCGAAACTTTGCAAGTCAAAGACGCAGGGATGGAACAAGATGTTGAGCTGTTGGTCTCTATGATACAAATTGTAGTCAGAAATCTGAAGGCAGATACGATGATTGTCCATTCCTTGTGCTATGGGGCTGAAATGTTTGCCTGTTCATTCTCTGAAAAGCTACTAAGGGTATTTTATCGTCACCTTACAAAGGATCGCGAATATATTCCAAGCAATAAGGCGACCTTGGGGCAATTGTTCAGTGAAAACAATGATGATATCGTAAACATTTTTGGATTGGAACACATAAAGAATCTGTCCTTCTTTTTGATGAAGACGCCGCAGACAAATATAGGGTATAATATGCGAAATAACCTTGCCCATTGGTCAGATTTATCAGTAAATGCTCTAACGCCAATGCATTTAGCGCAGTTGCTATGGTTATTCACAGACATCATGAATACCATATTTTGGCATTTACTGAGCACAACATTGGTGCAGGACGAAAGTAACACTCCAAAATAGCACAATCTTTCCACCCTCACGAAAGGACCCGGACGACCACGACCGGATACATTTACATTCTCACGAATCCCTCCTTCCCGCAATATGGGAAGCTCGGCTATGCCACGGATGTAAAGCAGCGGCTCGCGGAGCTGAAACGCAGCACGGCGGTCCCCTTTGCGTTCCGGGTGTACGCCACCTATGAGGTGGATTCCGCCCTCTCGGACAAGAAGCTCCACTCCATTCTGGGCAAGCTGAACCCCGATCTGCGTTCTGCCGAAGAAGGAGTAAAGCCGCATCAGACATTCTGTCATCCCTGCAAACGTCAAATTATTCTACACAAGAGGTCCCCCATGCTGCCCGTAAACGAATCCGACTGGAAGCTGTTCCGCAAAAGGCTGCCGGAGTGGCAGGAGCGCTGCATGGAGCAGCTGGCCGAATCCTACGCGGCCCTGCTGGCCGGGCCCGGCAAGGCATCCGACAAGTTCTGGGAGCTGGAGAAGCGGCTTCGCAAGGACAAGAAGCGCGTCGGTGTCGTGGCCGATGTCAGCCGCTCCGAAATGTACTATAACCTGCTCTATCTGCTGGATGACAAGACCATCACGCTCGAGGACCTCGCAGGCTTCAGCCCCGACCTGCGGGAGCGGCTGGCCATGATTGCACGAGATCACTTTGTGTGAAGGCTCCCTCATATAACATAAAGACGGAGGGCTGCGGCTTTATGCTGTGGCCCTCCGACCATACCACGCAAACTATGCAAAGCGGCTGCGCTCCGAAACCGGGGCGCAGCCGTTCCTTTTCCCTATTTTGTAACGTTTTCAATGTAGCGCATGAGGATCGCCGCGACCTGTGCGCGGGTCGCCTGTGCCTTCGGCACAAGGTTGCTGCCGGAGCCGTTGATCAGACCCTGGCCGACCGCCCAGTTCATCGCCTGAATGGCGTAGGCGGAGAGCTGCGCCGTGTCGGCAAAGCTGCCGAGATTTTCCTCGAGCGTCACAGCCGTCATGCCGCCGTAGACTGCGTAGCGGTACAGGATCGCCGCAAGCTGCTCACGGGTAATGGCATCATCCGGGCCGAACTGAGTGGCCG
>OHOI01000580.1_pt1 | contig 20181 bp, 12 predicted proteins | sample 1569781 | NCBI WGS metagenome assembly OHOI01 (sample SAMEA3879587, study PRJEB24766) | human gut metagenome | biome: human-associated habitat; feature: feces | place: USA | collected 1985/1987 | reverse complement strand
TGTTGATCGTCCTATCAGCGTTTCTGACATACGAGCCACAATGAATTCCCGGATGGGTGACAACACAAACTCCGTACTTTGGCGAATGTATCTCTGTGTAATGTGGCAGATGTGCAAGAAACCCATGCAGTTTCATCTGTTCATCTACATTGAGCTTCTTGATATCCCTGATGGTGCCACCACCGCCGAATATGATCCACTGTCTCTCTGACATGCTTCCCTCTATGTACATCTGGGCAAACAGTTCATGATTACCCTTTATGAGCTGCATGGAACCATCCACAAGATAGTCCGACATAAACTCAAGAAGAGAAATTCCCTCATCGTTCCAGTCAAATATGTCTCCCATGACTATCATGTGGTCCACGGCTGGATCAAAGCTTATCTTTTTCAACATTTTTCTGAATGACATGACATCTCCGTGGATGTCGGATATGAGATATAACATTTATACATCCTTTGACAATCGTTCTATCAGTCCAGCCTCTTAATAAGCTCCTCATATATCTTCTCCGCCACCGCCAGCTTATATGCAAGTCTTGTCTGCTGAGGCAGGAGCTCCACATAATACTCTTCCACATCACCATCTATATCTATGGCAAAGTATACCTGTCCCGGAATCGAAGCGTCTGGATTTGCCGGATCCACATTTCCCATGGTTCCAGTCACGCCGATCCCTATATTCGCATTATACGCCTTTCTACACGCCTGCGCCATTGAACCTGCAGTTTCCTTTGAATAGACTGTATACTTGTCTATGATCTCTGCGGGAACCCCCTGCATGATCTTCGCCTCATTGCAGTAGGTGATAAATGCACCTTTCAGCACTGCAGAGGAACCTTCCGTGTCGGTGATGAGGGATGCAATCTGCCCTGAGGTGGCAGATTCCATGGTGGTGATGGTGAGGTGTCGGGAGATAAGAAGCTGGGTCAGCTTATGATAATTGCCTCTTATTTTGTTCTCGTTATATTGTTCCATATATGTATATATCTCCCCTTTTCGATACTTCTTTATTTTTCATCTATCATCAGAGTAATAATTTTTCAATCGTGCGTCAAGCTGAATACTCAATATTGCAAATAAAAATAGTTCACCATACTAAATTATATTTACTCCGGTGAACTATATTTATTATAGCTTATATATTATCGTTGCCAGTTCTAAATACAAACATTCTAAGGCACAATATCATAACTGGAATTACCACATCTATAAGAAGCAACAACGTCTCCGCTGGCTTGATAATTCCCAGCTCCGCCAATACTGTGTATATGAGCAGAAATGCACCGATCATATATATTCCTAACACAAATGTCCCGCGCCTAGCAGACACCCTCATAAGCTTTGCTGCAGCCCCAATAACTGCAACTGACAAAATCGCAAATAATACAAACCACAATATACACACAGGAATTCCCGCCTGTTTTTCAATTATTGTAATATTGTATCTTGCTTCAAAAAATATCACTTACAAGTGCCGCACCTGACATCTTATGCTTACTGGTAAATATATCCTCACATCCAGCAAACATCATTATTGCTCCACATAGTAATGATACAAGACACATCGCAATATTCAAACTGTACTGCACCGCCATATATATAATAAACATAACAGTTTCAGCACAAACAATTGCAAATGTAAGATCATCTTTACCTGTCACAAGCTTTACGCTTGTCACATTTGCCAATTCAACCAGGAACCATATCAGCACTCCAGCCCAGTTGTTTTTTATCAGATCTACGCCCTTTATCATCACTACAAATGCAAGTATCGTTATAACCAGCGCATATATCCTGTCACTTCCAGATCCAAATAAGCCCCAGTGGCCACCATCATCAAATCCACTGTCCGTACATAGGGAAAACACTGTTCCCGCCCAGCAAACCAACGCATACAAAAACACAAGTAAGAATACTGCAGTTCCATCCCAGTACTTCTTTTTATCTGTCATAAGAGAACCGCAGTAACATATCACGCAATATGTCTTGTCGCATATTTTTTCAAGAGGCAATACAAAAAGTATCACACCAATAAGAATACATATTAGAATATGTTTTACTTGATCCACTGTCCCTACTCCACCTATGTATCCGGCAAAGAATGCGTTTTCTGTTCTTGCCATTATTGCCCTCATTGCCGCGTAACAGACGGCTGATGTTATGAAGGCGGGGATGGCCGGACTGGTAATTTGTTTTTTTGTTTGTGGATTATGTTTCATTCTTTACCTCCTCGATTTTATATACATCAGTATATATTTCATAATTATAAACCAAAAGCCAGAATACACAATATATATTGCAATACTAATTCTCCGTAAAGCTATACATATTGTAGCATTCTGGCCTTCTATAACAATCTCTTATTACCTTTGAATTTACTTTCTAACTTTTATAGATTTAACTGCACTCCACTCTCCATAAATATTAGTAGTAGTTTTCTTATAAGATCTGACTCTAAAATAATATGTAGTTCCCTTATTCAACTTTCCATACGATGCTGTTACAATAGCATCTTTTCTATAAGTATAGGTTTTTGCTGATGTAAACACTTTACTAGTACTATACTGTACTTGATAACCAGTTGCGGCACTATTTTTTCCCCATTTTATTCTTACTTTTCTAGATGATGGAGTCCCAACGCTAACAATCCTTCCTCTTTTAAGGAATACCCCTTGTCTCTTTTCCTTCTTTGAAGATGCATATACCACTCCATTAACTACTTTATACGGACAAACTACATATGAATATCTGTTTCCATTTATTCTTGCATTTTTGTCTATCCAAGAATTCGTCGTATTATGATTTATATTCTTTAACAATTTGTATCCGCCGCCATTAAGACTTCTATATATCCTGTATCCATCATAGGATTTATTGTTCCATGTAATTTTTATTCCTGCCGATGTATTTATCATCTTAGTTATTTTTGTTGATACCGGAACAATATTATAATATTTCTCAATGCTTCCAGAATATTTATTCTTAAATACTATTTTTACTACATGTTTTCCTATAGACTTTGTATCTTTACTATAAATTACATTGTACTCAGTTTTCGGAACTGTTTTGCCTGTAGAATCTTTTACCACTACCGATGGTTTCTGCGTCTTCCCATTAAAATCAAATGAATTTTTAGTCAAATTGACAGATTTAACGCTGTAAATTACATCTCTATCATATTCTGCCTGACACACTGTACATTTTTTTATAGAATATCCATTATTTTTTAACGTAGCCGCAGTTATTATATTTTTATATGTGTGACCTGTCTTTGGTATTACAATCGGCTTCTCAATCTCTTTTTTACCTTCTTTATCCTCAAATATCCTGTCACACTCATTACATCTATAATACGCTTTTTTTCCATCTGACACACATGTAGCTGGAATTTCCTTTACAAGAGAATATCCCTTATGATTTTCATGATTATCTCTTTTATCAACTACACTAATATTAATACTTGCAGTTTTTGTTACCTCTAGATCTGAATAGGTTATAATCAATATCTTATCACCAACAATACTCATATCTATGTCGTTAACATTTGTCGTATAATCTTTAACCTCTTTATATAGTCCTCCTTTATATTCAGCTACAACTATTAAATCATCCAGATTTATAATACTTCCTTTTTCATATCTAACTTTTTCTTTTGTTGCAGTAATACCTATCAACTCATTGTCTACAATTGAACTATCATCACCTATAGACAACGACCCACTCTGTGTTGTAATCTTTACTGGATTCAAGTTCATATCAACCGCATCTTCTGATGAAGCAGATATAATATACTTCTCTCCCGCCTTAACCTCTTTAGATATTTCAAATGTCAATGTCAGAATAGTTCCATCTTTTATAGACTTCTCATCCAATTCTGTTCCATCCCAGACAAACTTACATCCGGACTCTAAAACTCCCGGCTTTGTCATCGCAAGCATATCAAATGCCTCTCCAGATTTCGCTGAGACAAGAGTCAGCTTTGAATCATACTGTAGCATCAATGTCATGCCTAATATTCCAGGATTATTTGCAACTGATATATCCACATCAATATGATCCCCTGGCAGTGACAGATTGTTGCTGACAACAATTTTGGTATTGTTTACACTTTCGTTTGCTTTAACTTCAATCTCAATGTCTGCAGTTTTGGTGATTCCTCCGTCTGTGTAAGTCACAGTAAGTGTCTTCTTTCCTACTGTACTCATATCAATTGAGCCTGCATTTGTCTTGTAATCTGAAACTGTCTTCTTTGTTCCATCTGAATACATTGCTGTAACCGCAATATCATCTAATGTTATTTTTTCTCCGACAGCATATGAAGTTTTTGTCTTATCAGCGATAAGCTTGTCAAGTGTTCCCACTGTAGTTTTTTTCTCAATCGTAATCTGCCCTGCTCCATTTTTCACTGAAACAGCAGATAAATCTGTATTTACAGCATCTTCACATACAACATCTACTGCAAAATTATCATCGCTTTTTGCATCCGCTGGTACATCAAATGTGAGTGTAAGTATTACCCCATCTTTGATATCTTTAGAACTAAGCTCTATTGCGTCCCAAACAAAGCTGCATGAGTTTTCGAGCACACCAGGTTTTGTCAATGTAAGTGCCGAAAATGCTTCTCCAGCATTTGCTGATTTTAGCACAAGCCTTGAATCATAATTTACTGTAAGCTTACATCCAAGTATACCCGGATTGTTCTTAATTGATATATCCACATCCTTTGTAGTTCCTGCCTCAGTTACAACACTCTCGACCTCTATCTTTGTAGTGTCGCTTTCACTTGCCAAGGCACTTATAGGAGTACAGATACACAATAAGATAAATGATAGTATTATAAGAATCTTAGTCTTCATAACTTATCTCCTTTCCCATGTATCCGATCAATATACTACATACTTAACCCATCTCTGGATATTATCGATTCCATCAGAAGCAGTAACCTGTGTGCTTGACTCTAGTGATTCTGTCTTCTTCAAATAATATGTATAGATCTTGGATCTGTCTCTATATCTATACTGTGTATACGCAGCAGTCACCTGAGCCTGTCTGGTATTCTGGTTAAACCAAGGAATATCCCATCTGGAACCGTTTCTATTTGTAACCTTCACACCATCTGCGTTATATCCTCTACCATACTGAGCACCATCAGAATCTGATGTATCATATGGTAGTGGATTATCAAGCCAATTTGTATATTCAAGAGTAGTACACACACCAGATGAGTACGGCATAGATAAATACCAAGAACTACTCTTGCCATAGTATCTTGAGTATTGATACTGCGTCTTGTATGTTGCCGCAATGTTTCTTGTCTCTACATTTCTTGAATCACTAGATCCAACATAGGAATTCGACCAAGAACTCCATGCGCCATAGTCAGACCATACATAGGAACTATCATAGAGTGTATATCCTTCAACATTATCCTTATCAGACGTAATCTTTGTTGTCTTGTCATATGTCCATTTTTCATCAAGGACTGTGGCACCTGATGGCATCTCAGATGCAAGTACCCATCCGTCTGACAGCTTGCCAACTGTGGCATAAATATTCTGGCTTGTAACATTATTCTGAACAGTTATACTTGTAACACCTGTGTTCTTTATCTTATAGCCGTTTGAAACCGTGTAAGATATCTCCAGCTTGTCTGAATAATATACCGTTGCTCCATTTGAAATATTTCCAAGTGTTGCATTCTTAAGTGGCGAGCTGGTCCTCTTTACCGTAATGTTGCAGCCTGTAACATTATTCCATTTTGCTGTAAACTCCTTAACTTTCCACTTAGCTGTTAATGCTACGTCTACTCCAGATGAATATACAGTATCCTTTGTAACCTTTGTATTGCCATCATACCAACCGAGGAAATCATATCCTGTTCTTGTCGGTGTTGGAAGCTCACCTATCTTATCTCCGTTATTTACCTGCCTTGAACTACTGCCTGTAAACGTTCCTCCATTTGCATTGAATGTCAGTGTATACGCCTTCATCATCTTATCAAATGTATCACTGTCTACTTCAACAATTCTTCCATTTGATCCACTTGCAAACTGTATAAACTTATTTGGATCTGTTATCGCTCCACATGTTACCAGATTACCATTCAACGTAAGAGATGTCTTAAGTCCAGATGATGTACGGACTACTTTGGTATCCTTACAGAACAGAGTATTTGGTCCACCGCTCACCATAGTTGATGGTCCGTACAAATCAAGTGTCAAATTGTCTGCTGTAAATGCTGCACATATACCTGAGTTTGTGATCTTACTCTGATTTATTGTTATATCTGGGGATGATATCTGTAATGGAATATCACCACTATTCTCAATGTTCATTCTGTTAATCACTGTTTTATCTGCGTCAGAATTAATAACAATATTCTTGAAAGTTTTTCCGTAAGCATTTAATCTAAGTGACTTTGTATTCCTCGATGTTGTATATTTATTGCCATCTATAGAATCACTCATCTTGTCCAAGCCTATTGTTATATCCGCAGCACCGGAATCTATTGCACTTTTAACAATAGAGGAATTTGCTGCCTTAATTGTGAATTTTTTAGCACCTCCAAAAGCATTGCTTCCAAGCTTTGTAATTGCTGAACTTATATCCCATGTATCCAATAATGGACAATCTCTAAATGCATTGTCGCCAACTGATGAACCATAAAATAGAATATCCCAAAGATTTGTACATCCTCTGAATGCATTTTTAGGAACATCTGTGATAAATCTAGACATTTTTACACCTGTAATCTTGGTATTGCCCTTAAATGCATTTTCTGAAAGTCCAGTTACCTTTATTACACTATTACTTCCATCATGATTGTCTACAACCATATAGTCTGGAATAAATACCGCACTATCACTACCTATATAATTCGTAATATTTCCATCTGTATCAACTTCCAATCCTTCTGTTGAAAATACACGCTGTTTAACATAGTTCTCAACATCAACTGGAATATTAAACGGAATAATACCATTCTGATTATCGTCGAAAGCTGCGGTATTATATGAATAATCTTCGAACCTATGCATTTCATCATCCATTATGCTATATGTATATGTAAAGTAACTATCACTTGCTATGTCATATCCTACTACACCAAATACATGGGCAGTTCCCGCCATAACCCATCTGTGATATCCAGACTTTGTATTTGTAGTTGTATATGTCACCTCTTCTTCTTTAGCTGTGACTGTAGAATACGTCACAGCTGATGAATAGACATCTGAATCAGATGATGTTTCTGTTAACCCCTGCGTATTTTCAGTACTTCCATTCTTTATATAGCTCTCGCCATATTTTGTTGTATTACTTATCAAACTCGATACAGCAGATGAAATAGACTTATCTTGGCTAACTGTAGAACTTGAACTATATCCTGATTCTGTATTCCATGTGGAGGTATTTATTGTGTTTGTTGTATGATTCTGCACGGTACCCTCTTGTGAGCTACTACCGGAATCATTTACAGAACCCTTCATAGTTGTGGTATCATCACCCTTTGTGGTAGTTTCCTTTCCATTTTCATAATGTCCGGACAATTTACCTCCGACTTCATAACCACCACCTGCAGACAGTCCCTTTAAATTTACTCCAGCATCAGCATGATATTTGGCTGATACCTCTAGCCCAACTCCCCAATTTTCGGTTGTTTTTACATCATCACCATGTTCCTGCTTTTCTTGATAATCATCACTCCAAGAATGAGTATTATTGTTTTTAGTTATTAAATTGTAAGTATCCGTTGAATCTATTGTCGAACTTGATGTCGAACCACCCTTATTGTTACTAACATACCAATTTCCTGTATCGGTTTTTCCTACACGCTGAGCCTCTTCCCGCGTCATGCCATTTTGCTCACACCATTCATCACTTACATCCAGACTCTTTGACCATCCATCTGACAATGACCATGATGATGTCTTTGTGGTGGCATTTTCAACAGTTTTTGTATAAGATTTCATAAGCTGCTCGGAAGTTGTTACAGAATACTTTTTAGTCACTGTCTTGCTCACACCATCTTTGTTTATCTTACCAAAGTTCTCTATCTCATAAAGTGGTACATCTCTGATTTCGCCAATTTCATAGGAGAACAATATCAATCCATTATCATCATATACAAACGGCTGACCATAATCTTTCTTTGCCCAAGCTCTGTTTCTGTCACTTATCCAGTTTGCATATAATGTGATATCGCCTTTTGTGCCTGGTTTAATCTGAGTGTAGGTATTTCCATCAAAATCTGTCCATCCAGCAAAAGTATAACCATCAAGCGTAGGTACAGGAAGAATTTTTCCCTCTTTTGTGGTATACTTTATCGCATTCTCTGGTACAAGATCAGATTTGAACTGAATAGTATACTCTATCTTCTTCCAGTGAGCATACAATTCCATCGGATGATCTATATTTTCTATCTTCTTTACCTGTGTTGCATTGTCACCTGCCCCATCATACCAGCCAAGGAACATATATCCATCAACAGATATATTCTGAAGGTATAATGATTTACCCTCTGCTAAAGAAGCTGGGTTTTTATTTTCTATTTTCTGCTTGGCAATATAGTCATCTCCGTTATCAATATAGTACTTGATCTCGTACATGTTCTGGTATATCGGTTCCTGCGCAACAAGAACTGTATTACATACTGAACAGTGCTTTCCTTCTGTAAGCCCCGGCTTACCAGCAGTTGGCTCAACAGCAGGATCTATTACTGGTGTATGTCCTTTTGCATGTATTACAAGATTAGCCTCAGGTACCTCAGTGTTTCCATTCTCGTCTCTAAAGAACTTTCCACACTTTTCGCAGTGCCAATATGCTATATTTCCATCTTCTGTACATGTCGCAGCTTTGTAACTTGTAGCAGTCATGTCGTGTGCACACTTATTTAATGATGGTTTTCCTGACTTAAGCTCCAAAGGTTGTCCATCGTCACCAAGATATCCGCCTGCGATAAATCTTCTCATAAGGATTACATCTGTTGCATTTACTTTTCCATCAGCATTTACGTCTGCTGCATCTGTGTTTATGGATACATCATATCCAGTTGCAAGATATCTACGCACTAGAATTACATCTGTAATATCTACCTTTGTATCTCCATTTACATCTCCCGGTACAAAATTGTCTACCACTGTGATTTTTCCATTTTCAATTGTCAGATTGACTGGATTCAAATCACTATCAATTACATCTCCGTCTGCATAGGATAGCCTAATTCCAAGTTCTGTTCCCACATCAACAGTGTCTGAAACCTTGAATGATAACACCAATGCTTCTCCATCCTTTACAGTATCTGAGGACATATCCATTGCATCCCATACAAACTTGCATGACGAAACATATTTGCCTGGTTTTGTCATGCTCATACCAGCAAACGCATCTCCAGATTTGGAATCTATTAATTCCAAACCATCGTCATATTCAACTTTAATTACCGCTCCCATAATTCCTGGGTTATTGGTAATTTCCACTTTCACTTCAACCGTATCACCATTTACAGCTTTCCCTTCTTCTACAGTTAAGGAGGCATTTTTTATTGCTGCCTGTACTTTAACTGGAGCAAAGAAAGTTATAATCATAGCCAACGACAGTATAATTGATAAAACTCTTTTCCCTCTCATACAATATCTCCTTTCTCATTATTCTGTTACTTCTATGTAATTATCAATAATTACAAATTCTATTGGCTTCAAGTTTTCATCTACAGCATCCCCCTTTTCACATATAATTGTTATTGGATATTTCCCAACAGTGGCAGCATTGTTAACAGAAAATTGAAGTACCATTATCTCTCCATCTCGGATTTCCGACTCTTTTATTTCCTGTCCATCCCACAAAAAAATACTACCATTTATCAAATTATTTGATGATGTCATTGTTAACACATCTTTTATTGCATCTCCATTATCTACACTTTTTATTGTCAAAACACTGTCGTCAAAGAATATAGAAAACTTCATACCTAATACTCCAGGATTATTCTCGATATTCACCTTAACAACCACGTCCCCGCCTTTTTTTCCCTTTGAATCTTCTATGCGTAATATAGGTTTTTGCTCATTATTCCCATCTATGGAACTATTTGTCTCTATATCTCCCACACTCTCTGATACATCAACCGGAGAATTCTCTCCATTATAATTTGAATGATTGTTGTTGCTATTTGTTTTTAAATACAAACTAAATAAAATAATAAATATAATTATTGTAGAAAAAACAACTATAACTTTTTTGTTAATTTTGCCCAAACTAATTTTTCCTTTCCGTCATTTCTCCTAATAAGCCTAAAATCAGATTCAATATCATATTTTTTCAAAATAGTCGTGACTTTTTATAGTCTAACATATAGTAAATATTACCATATTATATTGTAAATATTTTTTATCATGTCTATTTGACATTATTTGATGCTCTATTAACAATCCCTCTATACCGTCTTCCAATCTTTATCTCCTCCCCATCAACCATCGTAATGGTCTGATGATTATAATTACTGATATAATCTCTGTTAACCACCGCAGCGGCTGAGCATCTCACGAAATTATCCGGAAGGTCTTTCATGATCTCGCTGAGAGGTCTGTATTCGTAATATTTGCCATCACGCTGGTCATTTTTTCTATTTGTGTAATATATCGTTACTCTGTTCTCTATTTTGATGTACATTATGTCGCGGCAATCAAGGATATTGACGTTCCTGTCATATCGGATTTTGATGAATTGCTTCTTGTCATCATTGTTCATCTTCTCCACAAGATCATTCATGAATGTCACAAGTCTTGCATCATGCCTGCCTTTAAGCATACAATTCACATGATTCGCCTCGTATATGTCCAGTTCTTCAGGGATTTTGTTTACATAAAAAAGAATCTTGCAAGATGGAGCTACGGCATTGATCCTCTTTGCCAGGTTCACACCATTCTTGCCATTTGGATACAGAAGCTCTGTTATAAAGATGTCACAGTCGAACTTCTGATAGTCGATATCCAGCATTACTGAATCAAGGTTATATGAAACAAATCTCACATTTTCGTTATCAATAATGTTGTTTTTAATTTGAGAGCGCAGGAAATATACTGTTCTCTGCGTCTCGTCTGGATTTACATCGCATACGCCTATTGTCATATTGAATTCTCTCCCCCTCATTTATCTATGCGGTTCTCCGCCTCATTGCATATCAATTTAAAGAAATAAATGATCTTTATCAATTATTACCTGATATTATAGAGTCTGAAGTAATATGACTTTCAGGCAATGTAATCCGCACTCCAGACATACCATTGTCTATATTGCATGTTTCATTGTCTATTTTCGTTATTGAAAATTCCTTATTCTATTTTGTCGAAATATATCCTTTGTTATGTTGAAATAGCTCATTTTTTGTTATATATTCATATAGTGCTTAGCACATATATTTACTAAACCAACCTATTTCATTTCCATGAGGGGGAAACAAAAGATGAAATATCGTACCAGACCGGCGGAACACATATGCTCTCTGGAGGAACTTTTCACAGAGCATCTGGGGCTTAACATTCCCATTGTTCCACAGACGTCTTCATACTCCAACAAACATACTTTCAGCCAATTATTATTTTCACAGAATCCGAACCAATATGACGATATTGACAAAATAATGTCATTTTCCGTCTTCAAGGATGCGGATATAGAATGGCTTAAGAAGGATGCAGATTCAGCCCAGAAACCTCTGTACTATCTCATCCATCCTGACGAGAGCTATCCTACAGGCACGAAGCTTAGTGTTTTCTTTTCCAACCTGGCAAATAAGAACTTTTCCGGAAACGAGCAGCCTCTTCCTATAAGAGCTCTGCTGAATGCGATAGATTACGACAAGCTGTGTGCTCATCTTGACAATCTTATAGAAACAAAAGGCGCACTGGACTCTGATTTTATAGTTTCACTGCAGTCATATCTGAGCAATGTCCTGTCAACCGACAACAATCTTACACATTATTGCTCTTTGTTCAAATGCACCTCACCATCAGAATACCTTGCTACGATCCTTTTGTATGCGCTTTTTGATGATGTGAATTTCCCTGCATATGCATCGGAGGTTGCAATAACAAGAAATATCAAAGAACCTAAGGTCGCACATCCCGTGACTGATCTGAACAACCCACATTTTCAGAAGCTAATGAATGATGCCAGGAGGGTTGACAAGCTACAGGCATTTGCAACATATACACTGATAGTCCTTTACTCTGTACAGATGCTTGCAACCATCTTCTCTTCTACCTGGATCAGTTCCTATGAGGCGACAAGCACAAAGGGGACGCTGTTCAGTATTGTCATGCTGTGTGCATCCATCATTTTGACAGCTTTGAGATTTATTCCATTCTCATTGCACAAGAAGTATTCGGAGCTAAGCCTGATACTTGAACATTCCGTGCTTGATGAGAACAGTAACACCTATAGCATTACATATAATCATTTTCAGAACTGTTCGAGATCTTTTAATGATATACAACAGGGGAGACGAGTCATCATCACCTTGTTCTGTATGGTGAGTATTCTGTATATTGTTGTGTCATTTGTATTTAACAGCTTTCCTCTGCTGGTGGCTCTCGTCAGTTTATCATTTGGTGGAGTTATGCTTATCGACAGCATGGTTCATGACCATATTACCTACAAAAGGTATGATGCTTTCTTCTCCTCGGATCTGCCAGGTCATGTTCCTGCGTCCAGATTCGGAGTAGCGCGCATGTGCTCATGGGATTACGATTCCAGACTGAACTCTTTCAGACACACCAGCTACAACAAGCTCACAAACTACAGTGAGGATTGCATCCGGCATATATATGATCAGGTAGCGGATTCGTCCAAATACAGTTGGGCTACTCTAACCGCTTTCATTGTCACTCTTTCATCCATAGGTGTGATCGCCGAGATCCTTCAGCTTGTGAATCCTGACCTGGAGTATTTCAGAATGCCAAATGCTTCCATGCTCTATTCCGTCACAATGATCCTTATTTTGCTGAACGGTGTTCTGAACATACTTATACTTCTCCGTGCGAGATCCCATTATCAGAAAATGGCCGAATTCTCATTCTACGCCGGCAATCCTGACTCTGATAATTATGAAGTAGCAACACTGTTCCGACACAACCTGTACGCAGGCAGCATATCTGAGCTTGCGATTGCCAGAGGAATATATAACTACAATTTGTGTCAATTTGAACAGAGCCTGTCCACATCGGACATCCAGCCACCTGACGACCGTTATCATCCTATGTATATCGTGAATCAGAAGCTGCATCTCATCACAGATGTTGCGCTGTGTATATTTGTCGCATACCTGAGCACGGCAGTATGGCACGCAAATAATCTCCGAAATCTGATAGGCCTGCCCATTCTTGTCGCAGTGTATGCCCTGTGGACATTTGCAATGTATCCACTATTCAAATACAGAAAGATCAAATCCAGCATCCGCAAGCTGAATGTTGAACATAAAAATAAGGAAACACGCTGAACAACTAAGCGTGTTTCCTTCTCTTTTCTATTTCTTTTCTTCTCAGAACCACCATCGCTATGACAAGAGGCGACACGAGAAATACCAATTTTGCCCATCTCATGCCAAGGGCTCCCACAACCAGACTTATTGCAAATATCCCCAGCTGATCTCCTATTCCATATGACAGTGTGGACATGGCTGACGCCCTTCCTCTGACCGATATATCTACACTTTCCATGACCATAAGATTTATCAGTTCTTCCGCAGAAAAGTAAAATCCATTCATGCAGCCCCAGAGTATTCCCAGCAACACCGATGAAACTCCATGCCCTACTCCAAGTGTAAATGCCATACCTGATATGAGGCTAAGCGCTATTCCCATCTGCACCACATATCTCCGTTCCATTTTGTCTGCAAGTATTCCTGTCAGAACATTTATAGCCAATGATGCTATGGGCTGTATGAGCAACACTGTATTCACATTGCCCTCTCCCATACCTGAGAAGGCACACAAAGGTTCATTGTAATATGTTATGCCTGCTGTCGCCATCCCCACCACGCTTATGCTTATGAGAAGATTTCTGGTTGCATGATCTCTGCATATATCTTTGAATGTTTTTATAAAATGTATATGTCCATCATCTGTGTTACATTCTGTACTGTCCACAGATTTTCCCTCACTCCTGTTTGCCGATCCGCCAACACTCGGTGCAGCTTTAGAACCAGTTATATTCGGGAATCTGTACAACATAACCAGTACCATACCTATTACTCCGCCAACAATTCCAACAGCGTAAAGGATCTGCCAATTATGTCCGCCGCCATCCACGTACAATGACCTGAGCAGAGGTATACACATGGCTGCTGCCATGGACACTCCACCACAGATTCCTCTGACAGTTCCTCGATGTTTTCTATCTACCGCATCGACTATGTATATCAGATGTATGTCCAGCGAATATCCCAGTATGAGAATTCCATTGCCAAGCAGGTATATCCACAGATTGTTTGCCAGCAGGCATACTGCACTTCCAACAGCCAGAAGCGCCACATTTATGATCATCATCTTCTTCCTGCCTATGATATCCGTATATGACCTGATAAATGGCGTGAGCGCTCCGATAAGATAAAATGGCAGCATGTCTCTGCTCATATATGCAACCGCCGCTTCAGAACTCATCCCACGCGGATCCATGAGAAATGTCCTAACAGAAAGTGACTGCGTCTTGCCGAACATCTCAGTGCAATAGGAATCCACAAATTGTACAAGTATTATGAGTGCCACAGCCGAGATAGCTGCGACTGCCAAACGTCTTTTATTTGAATCTGCCGTTTTGTCATTCATCAAGTTCTAATCCCCTTCTGTAGTACATAAAAAGGGAAGCTCATCGCTTCCCTTTTTGAATAACCACTGGCCGTTCGCCTTGATATCACTCAAAGCATCAACGACTCTTACTTACTAACCTTCCTGAAGTTCTTCTTACCACGTCTCACAACAACGCCCTCTCCGTCGAACTTCTCCTCTGGAATTGTAATCTGGACATCTGCGATCTTCTCGCCGTCCACAGCAACACCGCCCTGCTCTACGGCACGTCTGCCCTCGTTACGTGATGTAACAAGACCTGACTTAACGAGAACTGACACGATATCGATGGCGCCGTCCTTGAAGTCATCTGCTGTGAGTGTTACTGATGGCATGTCTGCTGCAACACCCTTGGAGAACAGTGCTCTTGCACTCTCCTGAGCCTTCATAGCCTCCTCCTCGCCGTGTACAAGCTTTGTAAGCTCGTATGCAAGGATCTCCTTTGCCTGGTTGAGCTGGCTGCCCTCCCAGCTATCCATCTTATCTATCTCCTCAAGTGGAAGGAATGTGAGCATACGGATGCACTTCAGAACATCTGCATCTGCCACATTTCTCCAGTACTGGTAGAACTCAAATGGTGATGTCTTGTTAGGATCAAGCCATACAGCACCCTTCTGTGTCTTACCCATCTTCTTGCCCTCTGAGTTGAGGAGAAGTGTGATGGTCATGGCGTATGCATCCTTGCCAAGCTTTCTTCTGATGAGCTCTGTACCACCAAGCATATTGCTCCACTGGTCATCGCCGCCGAACTGCATGTTGCAGCCGTACTTCTGGTACAGTGCGTAGAAATCGTAACTCTGCATGATCATGTAGTTGAACTCAAGGAAGCTGAGTCCCTTCTCCATACGCTGCTTGTAGCACTCTGCACGAAGCATGTTGTTGACTGAGAAGCATGCTCCAACATCGCGGAGAACATCTACATAGTTCAGGTCGAGAAGCCAGTCTGCATTGTTGACGAGAAGCGCCTTGTCCTCTGAGAAGTCTATGAACTTGCTCATCTGCTTCTTGAAGCAGTCAACGTTGTGCTGGATAGTCTCCTTTGTCATCATCTGTCTCATATCTGTACGGCCTGATGGATCACCGATCATGGCTGTACCTCCACCTATCAGTGCGATAGGCTTGTTTCCTGCCATCTGAAGTCTCTTCATCAGACAGAGCGCCATGAAGTGGCCTACATGCAGGCTGTCAGCAGTCGGATCAAAGCCAATATAGAATACTGCCTTACCATTATTTACTAAATCTCTAATTTCATCTTCATCTGTTGTCTGCGCTATAAGCCCTCTGGCTACAAGCTCGTCATAAATCTGCATGTCCCTCTAGACCTCCTGTATTTATTTATTCAATGTGCGGTTCACTAGCACCACACAGGCAAATATTATAACATTTTGCTATGCACTGTGGCAAGTATATACACACAATTCCCTGTATTATTTTCTTATAAATCATATTTCACACATCATTTTCTGCCGCCGATTTCTGATCGACACCTGTATCTGCGGCACAGTCCTCCTGCCATGGCTATGAGCAGGAATATGTATGGCGTTGTGAGCGACTGGTTAAGATTGACAAATGCCTGAACGGCATACCCGGTTATCCCGAGCAGAACAGCTATCATACTGCCCTCATCCTCAGCATATCCAAGCAGGCACTCCAAGCCAGTCCCTGTCTTTGAACCTCTTACAGTTCTTGAATCTCTCGAAGCTGCCTTCTCCTTTGATCTTTTTTCTGCGGATTGACTGCTCATGCTTTCATTCTCATTCATCACAGCTCCTGATACCGCAGTTCTCACAAGAGCACCACCTGTGGTAACCAGCAGTCCTACGTAACTCACTGCACCGAATATTCCTGTGGTTATCAGATACTGCAGATACTCATTGTGAGCATTATCATATATAACACCCACCGCATTCATCATATCGTCGTAGTATCTATCAGTCATGATCGACTTCACCGATTCATTTCCATAACCGAACAGCTTCTGTGGAACACTGAAATCCCTGTACGCCTCCATGAGTCTCCTCCACACAAAACCCCTGTAGTTTCCCCAGGAATCTTCAAATGAAAATATACACATGTGGTTGTGCGCCGCATATATAACAACAGCCACGATGCCTGCAAGTGATACGCCAACCGATACAGCAAGAGCTGCCTTTCCGCGGAACTTCACAGTCCACTTTGAAGCCAGCCTTATGGCCGCCCATACAACGAGAACGACCACGGAAACTATCCACACCATCCGGCTGTCACTCACAAAGCAGCTCAGTCCGTCAAGTTCTGAATATCCGTTATCCGTTCTTCCCAGCATAATGCTGATCGCCAGGACTCCGCACGCCATAACCAGGCATACATCTGCAAATTCTCTTATTCTTCCGCGGTATGACGCCCATATCCATGCCACAATCATAGCACCACCCACGCCTGCATATGCAAGGTTTGCATTGGATATGATCACCGCTCCTGTTCCTGTGAGCACAGCGATGACTGCTGTTATCCGTATCACTATGCTCTCTTTTCCCTCCGAGCTGATATACGCCCCGGCTGCCACCGGAACCAGCACGCACAGGAAGCTTGCAAATATGTCGATATTGCCAAATGTGGATATGTATACATTTCTTATGCTCTGCATCAGCCCTTCCCTGAGTCCAAGGAAATCATATCCCATGAACTGGCATATGCCGACAATTCCCACAAATGAGCCCGCAAGCATGAATATGACCACCACATACCGCCTTATCCTGCAATATCTCGCCATACACACATACAGGAAAAAGGCCAGCAGCACGAACTGAAGTCCGCACCTTCTGCCCTCCTCGCCTGTATATGCTGCTACCTTATTCCCTGACATAAAGAATGCCAGGACATTTGCCAGAACAAATCCTGCCATGAATATATCCATGGTCATGATATTATGCATATCCATAAAATGTCTCAGGCGTCCGATAAACCTGCTGCCATGTGCCGCCCCTGCTGAAGCATCCACCAGCACCTCCAGCACCATGAGCACCGCATATATGCACAGCGCAATATAGAACGCCCTGTACTTGGTTACTGTTATATCAAAATATTTGTCATGCATTATCAGGGGATATGCAGCCCCCATATATATAAGAAATAATGTGGTTATTCCGTTCTGAAGTTCCCGCCTGCCGTCTCCTGCAATGTTGTCTTTTCTGCCCATACGGCTATACTCCTTTTATAAAAGCGGTGACAATAATCTGAGTATCGCACCAAGTATATTCACCCTGCTTATGTTATTTCTGCACCACGGAATATCTATCTCCTCCGACTCGGCAAATGTATCCATCATATCCTTCTTCACATCTTCTATGGCCTTGCAGTCATACAGAAGAGTTCCACACTCAAAGTGGTGATAGAAGCTCCTGTTATCCAGATTGATGGATCCCACAGATGCAAGCTTGCCATCCATGAGCAAAGTCTTTGAATGTATAAATCCAGGCGTGTACTGATATATCTTCACACCCGCCAGAAGCAGCTCCTTGTAGCTAAACTGGGTCATCTTGTATATATATTTCTTGTCCGGGATGGCCGGCGTAACAATACGCACATCCACGCCCCTCTTGGCTGCCAGCTTCAGTGCCATCATGAGCTCGTTACACACGATAAGATATGGGGTAAATATATAAATGTACTCCTGTGCATCATTTATCATCTGCATGTACAGATTCTCACCCACATTCTCTCCGCTCAGAGGACTGGACTTGTACGGCTGAACATATCCGTCACTTACGCCACTATAGTCGATTTCCGCCGGTCTATAGTTGTTGTAGCTTCCCTCTGAATATCTGAAGCTGTTCCACATCTGAAGGAACATAACAGTGAAGCTCCAGGCGCCCTCGCCCTCAAGTCTCACTCCACTGTCCTTCCATTTGCCGTACTTCTCTATCTTGTTGATATACTCGTCAGCCATGTTGTAACCGCCGGTGTGAGCTATCTTGCCATCAATAACAGTGATCTTCCTGTGATCCCTGTTATTGAAGATAGTGGCAAAGAATGGAACCACCTGATTGAACGCCATACATTTGATACCGTAGGATTCAAGTAATACTTCGGCACATTGAACACAGATCCGATGTCATCATACATGAACCTGACATCAAGTCCCTCCGCAGCCTTGCGCTTCAATATCTCAAGTATGGTATCCCACATATAACCCTTGTCCACGATGAAATATTCCATGAATATATACTTCTCCGCACTCTCCAGGTCTCTGATGAGATCATCCATCACATCATCGCCTATGGCATAATACTTTACACTGGTATGCTTGTACAGAGGCGCCTCAGCCACATTCTCCATATAATTACATATCCTGTATGTAGGCTCCGACTTTAAATTCTCCGCTGGGACCCAGTTGTCCCCCTTGACGTTCTCATATACCTCCTGCTGGAGAACCCGCAGAAAATTCTTTCTGAGTTTTTTAGGTATCAGCACATGTCCATAGAGCACATACATGAGACCTCCCAGCACCGGGAATATGAGTATCGGCACCATCCATGCCATCTTTACCATAGGGTTAGTATCCTTTGTTATAAGATACATTACAACTATTACGCTGAGCAGCTTGAGAGCACCCGATATATAGATATATCTGTCCTGAAGAAAAACAACCCCCAGTATCATGATCGCCAACTGGACGACCACAAGAAAGCACGTTATTACCATTCTGCTTAGCAATCTGTTCAGTATCTTCTTCATATATTTCCTGCCTTTACTGAATTGATGTCACCTTATAATCCTGATCCTCTACTGTCTTCTTGAGCACGCTGTCATCAACGTCTGCCTTGAGAGTGACAACCGCTGTTCCTGTCTCATGGCTGACTACAGCCTCCTGCACCTGGTCAAGGGCCTCAAGACTCTCCTTGACTCTGGCTTCACAATGTCCACACATCATACCTTCGATCTTCATTGTCTTTGTCATAACTTTGTCCTCCTTGATTCTATATCTTTTATTTTTATCATAAATGTCTGTCAAATTCAACCTCAACGCATTTGTAACAACACAAAAACTTGACAGGCTCATGGCAAACGCTCCGAACATAGGATTGAGCGTCCAGCCAAATATCGGGATCCACACGCCGGCGGCAAGTGGTATTCCAATTATATTATATATAAATGCCCAGAAAAGATTCTCTTTTATGTTCTTAACTGTTGCCCTGCTGAGTCTTATGGCCGCCGGAACATCTGTGAGCTCACTCTTCATGAGAACAACATCCGCAGCATCTATGGCTATATCCGTGCCTGCACCTATGGCTATTCCTATATTTGCCCTTGTGAGTGCAGGGGCATCATTTATTCCATCACCAACCATGATCACATGCCC
>OHOI01000564.1_pt1 | contig 20932 bp, 16 predicted proteins | sample 1569781 | NCBI WGS metagenome assembly OHOI01 (sample SAMEA3879587, study PRJEB24766) | human gut metagenome | biome: human-associated habitat; feature: feces | place: USA | collected 1985/1987 | reverse complement strand
GTATGGTAAATGAATCGGATATCTGGAACCATCTGCTGGCTCCATGGGAATCCGCACCTGATCCTACCACCAGTACAAGTCCCAGCAGCACTATATTTGCAGCGTATAGTACCATATAGTATTTGCATATGAAATTATAGTCTATGAGTGATACTATTATCATTCCCAGTATACACACCCCGGCACCGATCAACTGCTTTGTGAGTTTTGTCTCATCTACGCTCACTATGATCACAGTACCCATGGCCATGGCTGCTATTATCAGGAAAAACAATTTGAAATTGTAATCCAGTATACTGTATTTTTTTTGATCCTGATCAAGACTGAATTGTTTTAAGTTCAGTTGATCCTTCTTGAATAAGTTCATAATTCACTGATCCTCGTCCTGTTGTTCTGTATGTATATTCGTTATCCTTCTTCTCTGTATCCACGCTTAACAATGGAATATATGCCACTAGCATACGCTCCTTGACCTGGATATCGATATCTGATTCCTTTACATTGATGTATCTGTCTATCTCCTGCTTTATGGTATGCTTCATATCGTCCAGGAAATCCGGATTACACCCTATCCTGTCTGAAGCCAGCATGCTTATAAGCCTTTCTTTGGCATAACTTCCTGTGTTATATAAATATATCTTATTCATCCCCTTATTCCTCCCTTCAGGCTCTTTTACGTCTGAAAAGCGAACGCAGTGAGCGGTTCTTCCCTGAATAATAATCTTCAACTTCAAGGGAATCATCCACTATCTTTCTGCATATATTCATATATGCATGTCCCGATTTCGTGTTGCTGCACACGACCGGTTCTCCTTTGTTTGTCGATATGACTATGTCCTCATCGTCGGCGATCACTCCAAGCAGATCCACTGCAAGTATATCAACCACATCATCGACGGACATCATATTGCCCTTTTTGACCATATCATATCTTATCCTGTTGATTATGAGGTGTTGTTTTTCAATTCCATACGCCTCGAGCAGACCGATTATCCTGTCTGCATCCCTTATGGCCGAGACCTCGGGAGTTGTCACTATGACAGCCCTGTCAGCAGCAGCTATGGCGTTCTTAAAGCCCTGTTCTATACCGGCCGGGCAGTCAATGATTATGTAGTCATACTCGTCTCTTATCTCGTCTATGAGCTTGATTATCTGTTCCGGGCTGACCGCTGTCTTATCCCTGGTCTGCGCGCAAGGCAGCAGGTACAGATTGTTGTAATTCCTCGCCTTTATAAGAGCCTGCTTATATCTGCAGTTTCCCTCTATTACATCTATCAGATTATAGACTATGCGGTTTTCCAGGCCAAGCACAACATCCAGGTTTCTGAGACCTATATCTGTATCTATCATCACCACTCTGTTCCCGAGGGACGCAAGACCGGTTCCTATGTTCGCCGATGTGGTCGTCTTGCCAACTCCGCCTTTTCCTGATGTAACAACAATAACTTCACACATAATAAAAATCCTCCTAAATTTACTATCATATGTAGGTTATATTTATGATTCCTTCATCATTCGTAGCTATCATTGGCATTCTTTTTGCACCCGGAAGTCTGATTCCTGTACTTTTCGCTTTTCCTATCTGCAAAAGCTGTGGGCACATTCTCATCGCTATTATGAAATTGTTTCCAGCCGCCAGCTTACCCGCTATGGCAGCTCCCGCCAGTTCCCCAACGACCACGATATTCTTACCGGATACAACCCTGGCATCCCTGGCAACATCTCCGAGGATAATGACATTTCCCCTGATCTCAAGGGTCTGCTTTCTCCCTATGTCACCGCGGAAGATATATGGTCTTTCATTGTCACTGTGCGTTTTAGTCATATCCGGCAAAGCCATACTGACTTTTGCCTGTTGTGGTTCACGATCCCCATCATCCCGGACACCGGAACCTGTATATTGATCTATGTCAGGTTTAGCTGCAAATCTGACATGAATCTTATCAATGCTGTTTAAAAAACTGATTATCTCCTCCGTGTCTCCACGCTCCAGGGTACATCCCCTGAAAGATATACATACAGTTCCTTTTTTCTGGAAGGCACTTATATTATCGAGGATCCTGCAATACAGATCGCAGCAGATATCATTTACAGACATAGCCGCCGGTACATAGACAACTATGCCTGATCTGTCTGCCTTGATTGATAATCTGTCCATACCATCCATATCATCTGCTCCTGTCATATTATTTCCTACACACAGGTTCTGTGATATATCTTTGGTATCTCAATTAATCTGACATCTGGTTGTTTCCTGTTATGTCAAGCGTATCAAGCTTGTCAGGGTCATACATATATGCGTACACCATTCCGGCAAGCTCCTCTGCGTTACCCGATGTATATCCATGTGGAATAACACATGTTACACTGACCTCAGGGTTCTCATAAGGCGCAAATGACACAAACAATGCGTGATCCGGCCTTGTGGTATCCTCCTCTGCTGTTCCCGTCTTGCCGGCAACATTGACATTTATCTGATTTATAAGAGCCGATGGACTTGTGTGTTCACTTACCATCTGACGCATTCCCTGTTTTATGACCGCCCACTGGCTGTCCGTCAGATCAACTGTATTCTTAGGAACGTTGTCACTCTTATACACTGTTCTTCCATCTATATTTTTTATCTCGTTCACCAGTGTCAGGTCATAACAGTTGCCCTCATTGGCGATGGTTGTCACATATCTGGCAAGCTGGACAGGCGCATAGTTATTTGTACCCTGTCCGATAGAAGAACGTACCGCATCAGTATCTGACACATGCGGATCCATCTCTTCTATCTCCACACCTGACTTCTGGTCAAGTCCAAATAACGAAGCGTACTTCTGTATCTTATCTATACCCTGTGCATCCTGATATACTCCCTTGCTGTCTGTGGCAAGGCGGTATCCAACCTCATAGAAGAAACCGTTACACGATACCTCTATGGCGTCAGCGAGACCAAGTGTTCCGTGTCCGCTTCTGAGCCAGCAGGCCGGTGAAGGAACAACCTTTGAGAATGTACCGTAATCAGTTATAACTGATCCAACGTCTATAACGCCCTCCTGCAGACCAGCTGCAGCAATGAGCATCTTGTATGTGGAACCCGGTGCAGTTCTCTGCATGGTTGCACGATTGTACATAGGGGTCGTCTTATCTTCTGTTATCTTGGCATAATAGTCAGGATCGATCACATTTGTGAGCTTGTTGTTGTCGTAGCTTGGGTAGCTTACCATAGCCCTTACAGTTCCTGTCGCCGGATCGACCACCACGATGGATCCCGAGCATGGGTCAAGAGCAAGCATGGCAGGTGTTATCTCAAGCTTTTTGATCTTTCTGTAAATAAATTCAAAATTGCTGAGGACACCTGACGTAAATTCCTCGTAATCTTCGTCTGTTGTACTATTAAGGATTCCCTGGTCGTATAACAGGTATATTACCTGGGAACCTGTTATTTCACCTGATAATATCATATATTTGAAGACTCGTTTGTCGAAATCGGAGTCATCCTCAAATTCTTTGAGTACATAATCGACAATAACATTGTATATCTCATCCGTATCATAATAATCACTGCTTGTCTGAATGCCGGTTATGTCTATTACTCCCTGGCTTATGCAGTATTTCAGATACTCATATAATGATATCTTGTCATTTACATAGTTGTTATATGTGTCACTGTCCTTATCAACTGCACTGCTGTCATATATGCCGTTTGAGCTCAGCGTCTCGCATATAAACTCCATATAATCCTTGTACTGATCCGAAAGATTATACAGTTCCGTGTGACTGCTCTTCAGAATGTCCGAAAGCGCATTGAGTGTGTACTGCTTGCTTGATACAAATGTGTTGTACACATTCTTTTCATTGTCAGTTGCATTCGCAGCATTAAGGGCCTTTATGTCTATAATGTTGTTGTCAAAGAATGCCGAGTACACATCCGTTATAGGTATATCCTCTTTCTCCTTGGATGTCGTCACGTTCTTGAGATTTGCAAGGAGAATATACGACAATTCCTTTTCAAGTGCGTTGTAGCAGTATTTCTGAAGATCAGAGTCAAGTGTGAGGTAAATATCGTTTCCTGCAACAGAATCAGTCTTTTCTATAATCTCAAGGACTTTTCCCATGTTGTCAACGTACATCTTCTGGGAACCGTCAACACCACGAAGCTGATCCTCGTACGACTGTTCCAAACCAAGCTTTCCAACCATATCATTGGAATCATACTGCTGATCCTCGTCAAGCTTCGCATTGTACTCCTCGAGCTCCTCATTTGAAATGTTGCCGATATATCCGATTATATGCGAAAAATATATTGCATCATTGTATACTCTGTTTGATTCAATACTCACATCCATTCCGAGCAGTGTATCCATATTCTCAGTTATCGCAGCATAGCTCTGCTGACTTATATTGTTGGCGATATCCACTGTCATGTACTGCTGGTATCTGTTGAGCCATACCTCATATCTCACGGCAAGGATCTTGAGCACATAGGCATCCGAATAATCACCCGAGATATTGAAAAGTTCATCACTTCTCATATAGTCAAATACTTCCCTTGCTGTAGCATTCTTCTGTGCATCGGTGAGGGCATCAACTGAGCTTGCACCATAAACATTCATATAAAATGTATTGAGCTGTGAGCCGCTTATCGTGAATTTCATGTTGCCATTTGCATCCAGCTTGATCGGAAGCTCCACGGACAGACTGTCTCCATTCTGCTCAAGTATAAGTATCGTCTTATAAACTATCTCATTTCTTAGCTCATTGACCGACATATTCTTCTTGTCTGCCGCCTCAGTGAGGTCTGCATTGCTGGTGAAACTCAGATTGTATGAAGATTCGTTATATGCAAGCAGTTTTCCGTTGCAGTCGAAAATCTTTCCTCTGGTGGCCTTGACCGACACCGTCTTAAGTGATTTGTACTGGAAGCTGGACTGATATTTTTCTCCATTTATGATCTGAAGATTAAACAATCTGTACACAAGCACGCCTGACAGGCACAAAAAAAACAGAGTGACATAAAAAATACGGCTCTTTAACTTTTCTACTATAAAATCTTTGATTATCTCTAATATATCTCTGATCACTATGTCTCACTTCCTTTTTCAGCGCGCTTCAGCCGCTTGTTTATAAAGACAAACAGCTTGAATACTATCATCGTAAGTATGGCTGTGTATATCATATCCGGCAAAATAATATCCTTCATGTACAGCCCAAAACTGAGTCTGTTACGCATTACAAAGAATATTATAAATGTTATGAAATTAAATATGAAATCATCAAGTGTTATGATGATGATAGGCAGCAGTACATCCTCCACGAGGTACAGTCTGTGGAAAAATCCGTTACAGTATCCAATGAGCATATATATGATCATAAAAGGGCCTATGGCAAAGCCAAAGTACAGATCATATAAAAAGCCACAGAAAAATCCCACCAGCATTCCCTCTTTTCGACCTCTCATAAGTCCAAAGGACACCGTGAGGATGAGCATCAGATTGGGAGTCGCACCCGCAACTGAAATATATGGAAAAAGTGCTGACTGAAGCACAAAACATATTATGATTAATAATCCAAGTGTGATAACTCTTCTCAATGTCTGTTTAACCTCTTTACTTCTACTCCGAAACAGTTTTCTTGGTCTGGAGGACTATGAGTACCTCCTGTATCTTTGAAAAATCACATGCCGGAGTGATATATGCAGTCTTTGTAAGATTGTTGGAATCTTCCTCTATTTTTGTTACATACCCTATGTTAATTCCCGACAGATATTTGCTTGACACATAGGATGTGACGACCTGATCGCCGACTCCGACCTCTGCGTCCTTGTCAATGTTTTCAGCGATAAGATAGCCATTCTCATAATTGCTGGCGCTTCCCTCAACATTACAAATAGCCTCTGACGGTAATATCATTCCGTTTACATTTGATGTATCGTCTATGATGGCTCTTACCTTGGCATAATCCTTTCCGGCCTCTGTGACTATTCCACACAGGCCGTTGCCATACATGACATTGCAGCCCTCGACAACACCATCATCTGTTCCCTTGTCGACATAGAACACCTGAAACCATCCGCCGGTATCCTTTGATATGACCCTGGCAGCAGTCTTCTTATAATCGTAATACTGGAGATCAAGCTCATAAAGTGCCTGAAGACGTTCGAGCTCATACGAATTCTGCTGGTACTGTGCCACCTGCTTCTGACTCTGTTCAAGCTGATCCTTGAGTGTTTCATTCTCCTTTAACAGTGCGTCGTAATTCTGGAAAGCCTCAGTTTTGCTCTGAACCCATCTGCCTATGGTATTTACCCCTTTCTGCATGGGCTGGACAAATATGTTGGTAAAATTCCTCACTGGTGCAAATATTCCCCCCGCAAAGAGAGATACAAGCATGAGCACAACGCAAAAGCCTGTGAGTCCAAGCAAAAAATATCTCGGTGTGATCTCTATTCTTTTTCTATTCCTATTTCGTCTTCGTTTCATTATAAAATACCTCGCTCAGCTAAGCTGACATAGCAGTTATTTCCTAAAATAATATGATCTGAAAGCTCTATCCCTATCAGTTCCCCGGCTCTGTCCATCTCTCTGGTGATATCTATATCCTGACCGCTCGGAGTCGGATCTCCGGATGGGTGGTTATGCACAAGTATGATATAGACAGCATCGTATCTGAGCGCCTCCACAAACACCTCTCTCGGAGATAACATCGAACTGTTCACTGTTCCCTCTGAAATGCGGACATCCTTTATGAGCTTATGCTTCGCATCAAACATGAGGAGATACACGTATTCCTTTTCGAGATATCTTGTGTTCTCCATGAAATAATCCGCAATGCTCTGTGGGGACTGGAACGACAAAAACGGCTTAAATGAAGCCCTGGCCATTCTCCTGGATATCTCAGCCAGACATTTCATCTGTATCGCTTTTACCTTTCCAACTCCGCTTATCTCTTCAAGTTCACTCACAGTCAGGTAATTAAGCCCCACTATACCCTTGTGGACCGGATGGGCATCCAGTATCCTGTAGGCTGTGGACAGCGCATTTGCCTTCCTGCTTCCGGTTCTGAGGATGACTGCCAGAAGTTCAGCATCTGTGAGAACCTCAACTCCATACTTAAAGCTCTTCTCATACGGTCTCTCAGTCTCCGACATTTCTTTCATGGAGACCGAAAGTCCTCCTGCAAAATTCTCTTTGCAATAATTTTTATCCATATTTCCTCCTTCCGCCTCTCCAAGCTCCAGAGAAAATTTTATATGGCCGACTAATTAATCTACCATACTATAAGGTTTTTTTCTACCATTTTCTGTAATGACATTATTATGCCGTACTTGGCATGGGGATATGTAAGTCCCCCCTGAAAATATACCGCATAAGGTGGGCGCATAGGTGCATCCGCTGAGAGCTCAATGGATGAACCAGACACAAATGCTCCAGCGGCCATGATGACCGGTGAATCATAGCCCGGCATGTCCCAAGGCTCAGGTCTTACATAACTGTCAACCGGCGCTGCAGCCTGGATTCCTTCACAGAATGCCACGACCCTCTCAGGAGTCTGAAGCTCAACAGCCTGAATAATATCGTATCTGTCCTCTGTGCTGTCAGGAACAGCCTTAAAGCCCAGTCCCTCGTATACATTTGCTGCAAATATCGCACCCTTAAGCGCACTTGCAGTAACTGTAGGTGCCATGAAAAGTCCCTGAGTGAGAGCCTTTGTATTGCCAAGTGAGGCTCCAACCTCCTTGCCGAGTCCCGGAGTTGTGAGTCTGTATGAAGCATTCTCCACGTACTCCTTCTTTCCGCATATATAACCTCCTATCGGTGCAAGACCGCCACCCGGATTCTTTATGAGTGAGCCGACGACCATATCAGCTCCAACATCTGAAGGCTCAATCGTCTCAACGAACTCTCCGTAGCAATTATCCACCATGCATATAACCTCAGGCTTTATCCCCTTTATAAAGCTTATAAGCTCTCCGATTTTCTCAACCGAAAGTGTAGGTCTGCTGTCATAGCCCTTAGAACGCTGTATTGTTACAAGCTTTGTCTTTTCATTTATAGCCTTCCTTATACCGTCAAAATCAAAGCTTCCGTCTGGCAGAAGGTCAACCTGTCTGTAGCTTATTCCGTACTCCGCAAGCGAACCTGGACATTCTCTCATTCCGATTATTCCCTGGAGAGTATCATACGGCTTACCAACCGGCGATAAAAGCTCATCCCCCGGTCTTAAATTTCCGGCAAGTGCAATTGTGAGTGCATGTGTTCCACAGGTAATCTGTGGTCTTACAAGCGCCGTCTCCGTGTGGAATACATCCGCATACACCTGCTCAAGCGTATCTCTTCCGTCATCATTATAGCCATATCCGCTTGTACCATTTAAATGCATTTCAGCAACATGGTTTTTCTGCATTGCATTAATAACTTTCATCTGGTTATATTCTGCCGTCTCATCAATTTTCTCAAAGCGTTCCTTTAATCCTGCTATTATATTTTCACTGTAATCATATACTTTTTCGGATATTCCGAGCTGTTCACAGTACATTTTCTTAATATCGCTGTTCATTATATTTCTCCCTGTTTGTTTTTTATTATTTCAATCATTGCTTCAAGCATATCATCTTTTGAATGATTGTAATTTTCATAATTAATCCATGTGACATCTTTTTCACGGCGAAACCATGTCAGTTGTCTTTTTGCAAAATGTCTTGTATCCTGTTTTATCAATTCTTTGGCTGTATCAATATCATACATGCCGTCAAAATAATCAAACATTTCCTTATATCCGATACCCTGCATTGAAATATTTTCTCTTGTAAGCCCCGAATCAATAAGTCTCTTTACTTCCTGTTCAAGCCCTTCTTCAAACATCTCATCAACCCGTCTGTCGATTCGTTCATATAGAAGCTTTCTGTCATCGTTTAATACAAAATAGACAAAATTATATGGTGAAACATTCTGACTTTGCTCTTCATTATGCTCTGAAATTTTTTTGCCTGTCTGGTGGAAATATTCCAAAGCCCTTATAACTCTTTTTACATTATTGGGATGAATGTCTTTCGCTGATTTTTCATCTACTTTTGCAAGCATGCCATGAAGCACTTCATTGCCCGCTTTATCAGCAATATCTTTAAGGTACTTTCTGTATTCGGATTCTTCATTTACATTATCAAAATTAATATCGTATAAGAGTGCCTGAATGTAAAATCCGGTACCACCTGCTATTATCGGAATATGTCCTGCATCATATATTTTTTCCATTGCATCTTTTGCCATTTTCTGGAATAATACAACATTAAAATCTTCATCCGGTTCAAGGCAGTCAATAAGATAATGTTTTACACCTTGCATCTCCTCCGGTCTGATTTTTGCTGTGCCTATATCCATTTTTTTGTAGACCTGCATGGAGTCGGCACTTATAATTTCGCCGTTTACAGCTTTTGCAAGTCTTATTGAAAGTTCTGTTTTTCCGACAGCTGTCGGTCCTGTCAGTATTATCAATGGTTTCATAGAATACGTTTAAACTTCCTTTCAACTTCATATTTTGACATAACTATAAGTGTAGGTCTGCCATGAGGACAGTTGTATGGATTTTCAGCCTGCATAAGTTCTTCTATAAGTTCTTTTGCCTCTTCAAATGAAAGCTTATTATTTCCTTTCACAGCAGCCTTACATGACATCGTTGCCACACGTTCTGTTATTATATCAAGGTCAGTGCTGTTATCATCTGTCAGACCATCTATCATATCTATAAGCATCTGTTTAAGATTGATATTTGGAAGTCCTGCCGGAAGCCCATTGACTTTATACGCATTTCCACCAAATTCCTCAATCTCAAAGCCCAGCCTTGAAAATGCCTGTTTATTGCGTTTGTACGCATCTTCCTGCTGCATGTTAAGTTCAATAATGACAGGTGGCATTATCATCTGCGTATCCATGTCCTTTACTTTTAAGTGATTCATAAAACGCTCGTAAAGAATTTTCTCATGTGCGGCATGCTGGTCCATCATATAAAACTTATCTTCATATTCAATAAGCCAGTACGTCTCAAAAAGCTGACCTATAATCCTGTAGTCAGCCTTTGCTTTCCCGCTCATAAGAGGAGTATCAAACATTGAAAGCTGTTCGGCTTCCTGCTTTTTTTCCGCTTCATATATCTTTTTATCTTCTTTTATCATTTCATCAGAACGCTTGATTTCAAATGGTTCCGGAAGACGTGTCGGTGGCATTTTTGTATAATCTGTTATGTTTTTTATAAAGCCTGCGGTTTGATTTTCATTTACAGTTTTTTGTTTAACAGAAGATTCTGTTGAATTGTAAAAACTCTCTCTTGGAGGCTCAATACGTGGTGCCTGATAAGGTTTTGAATCGGGCAGCTTTACGCGTGCTGCAAGCTCTCTGTTTGCAAGACATTCCTTTACAGTTTCAAGCACAAATCTGTATACAAATTCATTTTTTGAAAAACGAAGTTCCATTTTCGTCGGATGTACATTAACATCCATTATCGACGGATTAATTTTAAAATGGATTGCCGTAAAAGGATAGTTATGTGGCATTATATAGCCTTTATATGCTTCCTCTATTGCTTTTGTAATTATTGAACTTTTAATATACCGCCCATTGATATAATAATTTTCATAGCCACGGTTTCCACGGCAGATAACAGGTTTTCCTATAAATCCTGTTATTTCAACATCCTGTGTCTTACCGGATATTTCCATAAGGTTTGATGTAATATCACGACCGTACACACCATAAATTATATCTTTAAGATTCATATTTCCGGATGTGTGGAGTTTATTCTGGTTATTATTTATAAAACGAAACGATATGTCCGGATGTGACAGGCTCAGATGTTCTATAAGTGCATTGACATATCCTGCTTCTGTTGCGGCAGTCTTTAAAAACTTGCGGCGTACAGGAGTATTGTAGAACAGATTTCTCACAATAAATGTAGTTCCGTCAGGAGCACCTACTTCTTCAAGTGATATTTCATTACCACCTTCAATAACATATCTGCTGCCTGTAAAATCATCTGCTGTCTTGGTGATAAGCTCGACCTGTGATACAGCAGCTATACTTGAAAGTGCCTCACCTCTGAATCCGAGAGATGAGACATTCATTAAATCTTCAATTGATTTGATTTTGCTTGTTGAGTGGCGTAAAAATGCCATAGGAATATCATCCTTTGAAATTCCGCTTCCGTTATCTGTTATTCTTATAAAAGATATTCCACCGTCTTTGATTTCTATTGTAACAGCGGTTGCACCGGCATCTATTGCATTTTCAACAAGTTCCTTTACAACTGATGACGGTCTTTCAATAACTTCTCCGGCAGCAATTTTATTGATTGTTTCCTGATCCAATACCTGAATTGACATTTTTCCCTCTCTTTCTGCAATTTACCAGCGGTTATTTATTTTTTCCTGAAGCTTGTATAATGTATTAAGTGCATCAATTGGTGTCATGTGTCCTATATCAAGATTTTTTATATCTGCAACTATGTCATTATCACTTACCGTATCAAAAAGTGACATCTGCTTTACTTCAAGTTCATCTACTTTCCGGTATTCTTTATTCAGCTTATCAAGCTTTTGGGAATATTGTGCAATATCTTTTGCTTTCTGTGAAATATCAGCATCGCTTAATTCCGTAACAAGCTCTTTTGCACGCTCAATTACAACATCAGGCACTCCGGCAAGCTTTGCAACCTGAATGCCGTAACTCTTATCAGCACCGCCTTTTATGATTTTACGTAAAAATACTATATCATCGCCTTTTTCTTTTACAGCTATACAGTAATTATTTACACCATCAAGCGTTCCTTCAAGTTCGGTAAGTTCATGGTAATGTGTGGCAAAAAGTGTTTTTGCACCTAAAAGCTTCGTATTTGCGATATGCTCAACCACAGCCCATGCTATGCTTAAACCGTCAAATGTACTTGTACCTCTTCCTATTTCATCAAGAATAAGAAGACTCTTAGGTGTTGCATTTCTTAGAATATTGGCAACTTCCGTCATCTCAACCATAAATGTTGACTGTCCCGAAGCAAGATCCTCAGATGCACCTACTCTTGTAAATATTCTGTCTACAATACATATATTGGCACTGTCAGCCGGGACAAATGAACCGGTCTGTGCAAGAAGGACAATAAGTGCAGTCTGTCTCATATATGTTGATTTACCGGCCATATTGGGACCCGTTATAATTGAAACTCGGTCTGATGCATTATCAAGATAAGTATCATTGGCGATAAACATATCATTATTCATCATTTTTTCAACAACAGGATGTCTGCCGCCTTTTATGTCAATAACACCTTTTTCATTGATTTTTGGCTTGACATAATTATTCTGCATTGCCACAACTGAAAGTGAGGCAAATACATCTATCATTGCAATTGCTTTTGCAGTTGACTGGATTCTTACAACCTGCGTTGCAATGTGTTCCCTCACCTGGCTGAATAAATCGTATTCAAGACTATTAAGCTTGTCTTCGGCACCAAGAATAACATCTTCAAGATGTTTTAACTCGTCTGTTGTATAACGCTCGGAATTAGTAAGTGTCTGTTTTCTAACCCAGCTGTCCGGAACCATTGATTTGAATGAATTTGTTACTTCAAGATAATAACCGAACACTTTGTTATATTTAACTTTCAGATTCTTGATTCCTGTATTGTTACGCTCACGTTCTTCAAGCTGTGCAAGCCATTCTTTTCCTTCTGTCTTTGCTCTTCGCAATTCATCAGCTTCCGCTGAAAATCCATCTTTAATCATTCCGCCTTCACGCATTGATATAGGAGGTTCTTCAACAATAGCTGAAAGAATAAGATTATAGATATCCCTTAAATCATCCATATCTTCATAATATTTTTTAAATAAATTCGATTTGAAATTACCGATAATTTGTTTTATATACGGAAGCATTTCAAGTGAATTACGGAATGCAATCAAATCTCTTGGATTTGCCGACTTGCAGCTTATCTTTGTCATAAGACGCTCCAGATCGTAAATAGGATTCATATATTCACGTAATTCTTCCCTGTCAATCTGGTTATTGCAAAGTTCTTCAACAACATTCTGTCTGTTTATTATTTCATCTTTATTAATAAGAGGCTGCTCAATCATAGACCGGAGTGCTCTTGCACCCATAGCAGTCTTTGTCTTATCAAGAACCCAGATTAATGAGCCTCGTTTCTGTTTTTCACGGAGTGTCTCTACAAGTTCAAGATTTCTACGCGATGAACTGTCAATAAGCATATATTTTCCTGTTGTATAAGGAGTGAGCGTGATAATATGTGACATATCGCTTTTTTGTGTCTCATAAAGATATGTAAGAAGAGCACCTGCAGCAATGATACCTGTCGGATAATCTTTTACACCAAGACCGTCAAGTGCTGATATTTTAAAATGAGATAAGAGCTTTTTGATTGAACTGTCCTCATCGAAATACCAGTTTTCAAGTGTTGACATTGAAATATTCAGTTTTTCATTTACAGCTGTTAAATCAATACCACTCATGGCAAAGTATTCATTTACAATTATTTCGGACGGAACAAATTTATTTATCTCATCAATAAGCTCATTTTCCGATTTTAATTCTGTAACAAAATAATCACCTGTTGAGAAATCACATATCGAAACACCTATAACATCTCCTTGATAATATATACAGAAAAGATAATTGTTTTTAGTTTCATCCAAAGCCTGTGCATTAAGATTTGTTCCCGGAGTTACAACTTTTATTACTTCACGTTTTACAATGCCTTTTGCAAGCTTCGGGTCTTCCATCTGTTCACATATTGCAACTTTGTGTCCGTTAGATACAAGGCGGTTGATATATGTCTCGGCAGCATGGAAAGGAACGCCACACATAGGTGCACGTTCCTCCTGTCCGCAGTCTTTTCCTGTAAGTGTAAGTTCAAGTTCTTTGGATACAGTTATTGCATCATCAAAGAACATTTCATAGAAATCGCCAAGTCTGTAAAATAATATACAGTCATTATATTGTTTTTTTGTCGCAAGATAATGCTGCATCATTGGTGAATATTCAGCCATTACAACATTTCTCCCATATAATAAAATCCCTTACATTCTGTAAGTTTTACATCAACTATATTGCCGATAAGTGATTCATCGCCCGGAAAATGTACAAGCATATTATTAGTGAGACGTCCTGTAACAAGGCTTGAATCATGGTCGTTGATACACTCAACGAGAGCTTTTGCACTCTGTCCCTCATATCTTGCACTGATTGTATGTGAAACTTCATTAATTGTTGCAAGAAGCCTGTTAAATCTGTCTTTTACAACATCTTCAGGTACCTGGTTTTCCATTTTGGCAGCAGGAGTTCCTGTTCTCTTTGAATATATAAAAGTATATGCACTGTCATATTTAACTTTTCTTACTACATCAAGTGTATTTTCAAAATCTTCTTCCGTCTCACCGGGAAATCCGACAATAATATCTGTTGTTATTGACACATCAGGAAGTCTGTCTCTTATCTTATCTACAAGTTCGAGGTAATGTTCCTTTGTATATTTTCTGTTCATAAGCTTCAGAATGCGGCTGCTTCCTGACTGGAGAGGAAGATGGATATGATTGCAGACTTTCTTTGATGTTCTCATAACTTCAATGAGGTCATCCGAAAAATCTTTTGGATGAGGTGTCATAAATCTGATTCGCTCAAGCCCGTCAATTTTTTCTATTTCTCTTAAAAGTTGTGCAAATGAAAACGGTTCTTCAAATGTATTTCCATATGAATTAACATTCTGTCCAAGAAGCATGACTTCTTTTACACCATCGTCAACGAGACGTTCGATTTCACGTACAATCTCTTTAGGTTCACGGCTTTTTTCGCGTCCACGCACATAAGGAACTATACAATAGCTGCAAAAATTATTGCAGCCATACATAATATTAACACCTGATTTGAACGGAAATTTTCTTTGTGTAGGAAGTTCTTCCACAACATCTTTTGTGCTGTCCCAGATGTCAATTATCTGACCTGCCTGCTGCCAGTGTGTATAGAGAAGTTCTGCTATTTTAAATATATTAAATGTACCAAATATAACGTCAACGAATTTATATGATTTTCTGATTTTTTCTACAACATCCGGCTCCTGCATCATGCATCCGCAGAGTGCAATAACCATATGTGGATTCTTTTCTTTTATTTTACTTAACTGGCCGAGTCTTCCATATACACGTAAATTTGCATTTTCACGTACTGTACATGTATTGTATACAACAATATCGGCCTCTTCTGAATCTGTTGGAGTATATCCGATTTCTTCAAGGATTCCCAGAAGTTTTTCGGAATCTCTTGCATTCATCTGGCAGCCAAATGTCTGTGTGCAGCAAAGAAGCGGTCTGTTAAGTTCTTTCTTTAACTGTGCAACATGTTCTTTACATTTTTCTATAAAATACAGCTGTCTTTCAAGTGCATTTTCGGGTATTGCATTATTTATGCTTATATTACTCATTTATTGTTTTCCTCTTTCTTATCCTTTTCCGGTATTAGATTGTACATTAACATACAAAATTGTGTCAAGAAACATGTTATCAAGAAACACGTTAATTTCTGATGAATTTTGATTCAAATTCATCTGCCGGCATCGGTTTTCCATAATAATATCCCTGTATGCAGTCGGCACCAAGTGATTTAACGCACTCAAGTTCTTCGGCGGTCTCGACACCCTCCACGCACACTTTTATTCCAAGCTTGTGTGCCATATCGATAACATATTCTACCAGCGAATAATTTTCTGTATTACTGTCTATATTCTGGACAAACATTCTGTCAATTTTTATTATGCCAAATGTCATATCACGTATATATCGAAGATTAGAATATCCTGTGCCGAAATCATCAATCGCAAGTTTGAAGCCGAGAAGTTCAAATGAACGCAGAACATTACGCACCATAGGATTGTTTTCAAGCTCACCGCTTTCAGTAACTTCAAAAACAATATTTTTGTGGCTTATATCTTCCTGAGTGATACATTCCATTGCATCACCTACAATATCACTTTTTATAACCTGTACAAATGAAAGATTGATATTGACTGTGAAATCCGGAATTATTTTGCACCATTTTTTACACTGCTGCACAGCCTGGTTTATAATCCATTTTCCAAGCGGAATAATAAGTGAACTTTCCTCAAGAAGCGGAATAAAATCAACCGGTGACATAAAACCGTATTTTTCGCTGTTCCATCTTATAAGTGCCTCGGCACCTTTTATAGCATTGCATGAAGTATTGAATATTGGCTGATAATATACTTCAAAGCCATTAAAGCCATTTATAATACTGCTTCTTAAATGTTCCTGAATATCCATTTTATGAATATAGGTCTCATACTGTTCTTTTGAATATGCAACAAATGTATTCCTGCCTTTGAGTTTTGCTTCATGTAATGCAAAACGTGCATTCTGGATTACACTGTCAAATGAATCACGTCCCGATTCAAATATATCTGCACCGCCGGAGATTGTATAAAAAATGTTGTAATTACGCTCTTTTATCATATTGTCAACACGTACTCTTATGTATTTATAAAGCAGCTTTGCTTTATCGACGATTTCTTCATCAGTACCCTGTCTTGTCATAAGAATTGCAAATTCGTCCCCTGAAAGACGGTACACGGACTTCGTATCTCCTACACACTGAATTATACATCCTGCTATATCAGCAAGAACTTCATCACCTGTTTTAACTCCATATTTTTCATTGACTGCCTTAAAGTTATCTACACCGATAAGGAGCATGTAACCGCGTTTTATTTCAGAATTATTGTCCATCATAAAATAATTTTTTTCAAGCATGCTTTCACTGTAAAGATTAGTTGTATTATCATACTTTCTTATGCTGCCAATTTCTTCAATTGCACCTACAAGATAAAGTACATCATTATCTTTATCATATACAGCCTCACCACGGCAGTTAATCCATACAGGCTTTTTTTCTTTGTTGTACCATCTGTATTCAAGGTCATGTCTTCCTGATTTGTTTTGTTTAATACGATTAATGTCATTAGCCAGCATTTCTATATCATCCGGATATATTACTTCATTAAGTTTATCAGCTGCATTATCAAATGACACACTGTCAAGAGCAAATATGTCCAAAGCTTTATGGCTTATCGTATAATAATCATTTGTTAAATCATATACATAAATACATCCTGACGTACATTCATCTAAAATATTAATCAAATTTTCGTAATTTAAAACACGCGATACGTTCTCATTGTTCCAATTCATCTTATGCCCCATTTCACATCTTATACTGACATTTGTGCAATTATTATTTTCTGACCTGGCCGTTACCTAGTATTACATACTTGCCTGTCGTAAGAGCTGACAGCCCCATAGGTCCCCTTGCATGGATTTTCTGTGTGCTTATACCTATTTCTGCACCAAAGCCAAATTCAAATCCATCTGTAAATCTTGTAGATGCATTTACATAAACTGCGGCTGCATCAATCTCATCAAGAAATTTTCTAGATGCAATATAATCATTTGTTATAATTGATTCTGAATGCCCTGTATTATATTTATTAATATGTTCTATAGCTTCGTCAATCGTATCAACTGTTTTCAGTGATATAATATAATCAAGATATTCTGTTCCCCAGTCTTGCTGTGTTGCAGGAACAATGCGTGAATCAGCCTCACATGCTGTTTCATCTCCTCGTACTTCTACATTTTTTTCTTTGAGACGGTCAACGACAAGTGGAATAAATTCTTTTGCTATTTTTTTATTCACAACAAGAGATTCACACGCATTACACACACCAATCCGCTGTGTCTTTGCATTATAAATTATATCGCATGCCATTTTAAAATCTGCATCTTCATGGACATAAATATGGCAGTTTCCTGTTCCTGTTTCAATTACCGGAACTGTACTGTTATTTACTACATTTTTTATAAGACCGGCACCGCCTCTTGGAATGATTACATCTACATATTCATTCATCTTCATAAGTTCATTTACATATTTTCTGTCTGTATCAGAAATTAATATAACAGCATCTTCGCATACGCCGGCTCTGTTAAGCGTATCTCTTATTATCTCAACAAGTTTTATATTGGAGTTAATGGAATCACTTCCTCCACGGAGTATAACTGCATTTCCTGACTTAAATGTCAGTCCGAAAGCATCAACTGTGACATTTGGCCGCGACTCATATATTATTGCGATTACACCAAGCGGAACTTTTTTATATCCTATCATAAGACCATTAGGACGCTGTTTCATTGAAGTAATTTCACCGACTGGATCTTCAAGTGCAACAAGCTGTCTTAATCCTTCAGCCATTCCTTCGATTCTGGCATCTGTGAGTGTAAGCCTGTCAATAAGTGCAGGTTTCATGCCATTTTTAACAGCTTCATCAACATCTGCCTTATTAGCTTTTTTGATTTCATCAGCTTTTTTAATAAGTTCATCTGCAACCATTTCAAGAACTTCGTTCTTTTTTGTGATTTTAAACTTTGCCATCTGTCTTGACGCTGCTTTTGCTCTTTTTCCCAATACATCTAATGATTCCATTTTTTCCTCCAAAAACACTTAAACTAAAAAACTCTGTCCTGTGTCACAATGATATCAGGGCATATATCAAATTCATCGGTCTCAAACTCTTTTGTTATCTGCATTTCAAATGCGGCAGCTACTGTAAATATATTATTACGGTCTTTAAGAAATCTGTCATAAAAACCGCCGCCGTACCCGGCTCTGTGATGTGATAAATCAAAAGCCATCCCGGGCATTACCATAAAAGCTTCATCGCTGTCTTCCCATACTGTACCGTCATCATCCGGTTCTGGTATTCCATATGCACCAGGAGTTAAATCGTGAAAAGAATCTATTTTTATAAATTTCATGTCTTTTCCATAAACTTTTGGTACATATACATTTTTATCCAAAGAAATACAATCATTTATAAAATCATGTGTATCGACTTCATTATTATAACTTACATAAACAAGAATATCATGATTTTTTTTAAATTCTGGCATTTCCTTTATTTTTTTAAATATAGCTGCACTATTATTCTTTATATAGGCTTCGCCAAGCATAGCTCTTTTTGCTTTTATTTCTTTGCGTATTTCATGTTTAGTCATATTATCACTCAAAAATCTTCCAACTTTACCCGACAAATATAAGCAGATCATCAAAATGCTTTATGCACCCTTTAAATTTGTCTCTTGTTTTATATATCGCATGATGCATATCCGGAAATCTGAATACCTCCACAAAATCATTTTCTTTCCTGAATATAGACATCTTTTTGACATGTTCACTTGTAACTATTATATCATCCTGAACATATTCGACGCAGACATCTGCCGGTAATTTATATTCTGTTTTCTGTGTGTTCAGGTTGATTATACGTGTTCCTTTATCACTCTCAAGGAAATTATAAGGAACCCCCGATATCACGCATATATTCTTAAAGTCTGCTGCCTCCGATATACGGCTGTTAAGCCGTACACGTTTGACTTTGTTATCATAATCATATATTACAACTTCTTCACTGTCTGCAGATACATCTCTCTTTGTATACAAGAGAGTATTGTTATATTTACGCATATGTGCAAGCTGCATTGTATCACTTGCATTGTCAAGAATGTCTGTATAAGTAATCTTTTCAAGTCCAATTACCATATCAGATACAAACTGGTTGACATTTATTACTCCTATGGTTTTATTGCCTATTTTTATTCCGCACAGATTTCCGCTTAATGGAACAATCTTGTCAATTCCAAAACGACCAAGTTCTTCGTTTTGGAATTCAAGTTCTTTATTATTTTTTACATCTTTAAGCAAAAAACTATAGCTGTCTTTGTTGCCATACTCACCATTTTTTGTCTCAAAAACACAAAAATCCTGTGCCAGTACAAGGACTTTGAGATAATCCGGTTCTCTGAGTCTGTCTGTAGGAACAATCTGTGTATGTATGATAAATGTCTCCTGCAGTGAAATCTGATACCAGTAAAATGTAATCTGTGTTTCATGTTCATTTATCATTTTTGCTGATGTAAATACAAAATAATCTCTTTCCTCCGAGCCGTAATAAATCTTCGTAACATTGAACTTTGGCACTTCCGGAAGAATTTCAAAACGCTCATTATTTGCCGGATTAAATAAGAAAATATGTTTGCCGTTGAATTGCTCAAGTCTTCTGTTATCGTCAATTATCTGAAGGAGAATTTCCCTGTTCACAGGAATATACATGCCCTCTTCAAAATTCTTGACCAGTTTAATGTCCATAAAACCTCCGTTAAACCCCAAAACTATGTGTACGTATTCAACCTCTTAAATTAATTCAAGTATATTAAAATCATTATATTGGTGTTGCAGGAATAATGTTCCGGTATTTTCACCATTAATTATTCTGCTTATATTTGTAACATCATTTCCATTCGTAATAACCATGTCTGTGCCAGAATATGTTGCAATCTGTGCTGCAACAAGTTTGGCTGACATACCGCCTGTTCCTACTGAACTTCCTGATGAATTCTTGCCCATATTCATAAGCTGCTCATCTATTTTATCTACCACATTAATGAACTTGGCATCCGGATTCTTATTCGGGTCGTCTGTATAAAGACCATCTATATCAGATAAAAGAATAAGTAAATCTGCCTCTGTTATCGAAGCAACTAAAGCCGAGAGCTTATCATTATCTCCGAAACTCTGAACCTGTTCAATCTCATATGTTGATACAGTATCATTTTCATTTACAACAGGAATTGCTCCTATATGTAAAAGTTCTTTAAATGTATTTTCTGCATTAGTACGTGTAACTGGATTAAGCATTGTATATTTAGTAAGAAGTACCTGTGCTGCAATTGTTCCGTATTCTGCAAAAAGTTTCTGGTATACCATCATAAGTTTGGCCTGTCCGATAGCTGCACACGCCTGCTTTACAGGAAGCTCGTCAGGTC
>OHOI01000556.1_pt1 | contig 21250 bp, 20 predicted proteins | sample 1569781 | NCBI WGS metagenome assembly OHOI01 (sample SAMEA3879587, study PRJEB24766) | human gut metagenome | biome: human-associated habitat; feature: feces | place: USA | collected 1985/1987 | reverse complement strand
CTGAACCGGATAGTGGAGCTGCCTCACAGACGGACAACTATTATCCGGGACAGCAGTACGGTCAGAATCATCAGTATGGCCAGAACCAGATGTATGGACAGAATCCACAGTATGGACAGAACCAGATGTATGGACAGAGTCAGCCATATGGCCAGGGCTACGATCAGGAGACTATGAATCCACAGGGGAAAAAAGCAAAGAGTTCCGGATCAAATGTTCTGGCAGGACTGGTAGGAGCGTTTTTTGGATCACTGGTCGGAGTTGTGCTCTGGCTTGTTGTGTATAAGCTTGGTTATATCGCAGGCATATCAGGAGCGGTTATGGTCATATGTGCCATGATGGGGTACAACAAGTTTGGAAAGAAACTTGACCTGAAGGGCATAATAATCTGCGTAGTGTTGTGTATAGGAATGATATACATTTCAGAGAGACTGAGTGTCAGCATGGAATTATATCAGGAATTTAGTGATTATGGATATGATGTGAGCTTCTTTGACTGTTATAAGAGTATGTATGATGTGCTGGATGCTGCAGATACTATGAGTTCATTCTGGGGTGAGCTTGCGGTCGGTTATCTTCTGTTTGTTGTAGCCAGTGTTTCATATATAATAAACAGCATCAGGACAAGAGCAAAATAGAACACGGACCGGCAGACAGAATACTTCTTATAAAACATATATTTTCAGAAAAAAGTGCTTGAATGCACTTTTTTTTTGTGTTACAATGTCGATTGCGTGAGTGCGCATAACAAATATACATGCTGGTTGATAGTTGGCGTGGTGCCTGTGCTCGGGTGGTCCAAAGAGTTGATGCCGGCAGAAGATTTTAACCATGGAGGTAGAAAAAATGAGCGTTATTTCAATGAAGCAGTTATTAGAGGCAGGTGTACATTTCGGACACCAGACAAGAAGATGGAACCCTAAGATGAAGCCATACATCTACACAGAGCGTAATGGTATCTACATCATCGATCTTCAGAAGTCAGTAGGAATGGTTGACGATGCTTACAATGCAATCGGTGATTGTGTTGCAAACGGTGGAACAATCCTTTTCGTTGGTACAAAGAAGCAGGCTCAGGACTCAATCAAGAGCGAGGCAGAGCGTTGCGGTATGTACTATGTAAATGAGAGATGGCTTGGAGGTATGCTTACAAACTTCAAGACAATCCAGACAAGAATCGCTACTCTTAAGAAGTACGAGGAGATGGAGCAGGACGGTACATTTGACGTTCTTCCTAAGAAGGAAGTTATCCAGATCAAGAAGGAATGGGAGAAGCTTGAGAAGAACCTTGGCGGTATCAAGAACATGAAGAGAATTCCTGATGCTATCTTTATCGTAGACCCTAAGAAGGAAGCTATCTGTGTACAGGAAGCACATATCCTTGGAATTCCTCTTATCGGTATTGTAGATACTAACTGTGATCCTGAAGAAATCGATTATGTAATTCCTGGTAATGATGATGCTATCAGAGCCGTTAAGTTAATCGTTTCTAAGATGGCAGATGCCGTTATCGCCGCTAACCAGGGTGAGACAGCAGAAGAATATGCTGATGTTGCAGAAGACGAAGCTGTTGAAGCAACAGAAGAAACAGAAGCATAATTTAAGACAATAACGATTATCTGGAAGGAGAATATTACAATGGCAATTACAGCAGCAATGGTAAAAGAATTAAGAGAATTAACAGGCGCCGGAATGATGGACTGCAAGAAAGCTCTTGGCGAGACTGACGGTGATATGGATGCAGCAGTTGAAGTATTAAAGAAGTCAGGTATGGCCAAAGTTGAGAAGAAAGCAAGCAGAATTGCAGCAGAAGGTATCACAAGAGTTGCTTCTAACGGAAATACAGCAGTAGTAGTTGAAGTAAATTCTGAGACAGACTTCGTTGCTAAGAATGCAACATTCCATGAATTCGTACAGGAAGTTGCCGATAAGGCTCTTACAGCATCCGTTGACAAGGCCGGAGACGGAGAAGATGTTGTTTCAATTCTTGGTATGCAGTCACAGCTTCAGGAAAAGACTCTTACAATCGGTGAGAAGCTTTCAATCAGAAGATTTGAAAAAGTTACAGCAGACGCTGTTGCTTCATACATCCACGGTGGCGGAAGAATCGGTGTTCTTGTAGCAGCAGACGGAGACTCATCAGATGCAGCTAAAGAAGCTCTTACTAACATAGCTATGCAGGTTGCAGCTATGAATCCACAGTACATCAGCAGAGATGAAATCTCAGCAGATGAACTTGCCAAGATTAAAGAAATTACAATTGATAGCGCATTAAATGAAGCTACAACACTTCCAAAGCCTATCATGAATGCACTTATTGACAAGGCTATCAATGATAAAGTATGGAGTGATGAAGATATAGCTATCTTTGAAGAAAAGAAGAGCAACATGAACTATGTATGGAATTTCGTATCTAAAGAAGCAGTTGCCCAGTTAGGTCAGTTGGCATTAGATGATAAGGAAAATATTGTTGCTAATAAGATTTTTGCAGGACTAGTTGATGGACGTATATCTAAGCAGCTTAAAGAAATCTGTCTCCTTGATCAGACATATGTTAAAGCTGAGGACGGAAAGCAGACTGTTAAAGCATATCTTGCAAGCGTTAACCCTGCAATCAAGCTTACAAAGATTGTTCGTTACGAAGTTGGCGAAGGTATGGAAAAGAAGAACGAAGACTTCGCAGCAGAAGTTGCAGCTCAGATGGGTATGTAATTTCGGATTTTAAATAATGATATTATGAACGGACAGTGTGAAATACACTGTCCGTCTTATATTATGCAGAAAATAATAAAAGACCGTCGGTTACGTTAAAAACCGACGGCCTTTAAATTATCATTATTAATTTTTCTTTGATCTGTATCTTAATGTCGAATCAAGAATCTTCTTACGGATTCTGAGACTCTTAGGTGTTACTTCAAGTAATTCATCAGTATCAATGAATTCAAGAGACTGTTCAAGGCTTAAAATCTTAGGTGGAACAAGTCTTAAAGCATCATCGGCACTTGACGAACGTGTGTTGGTAAGATGTTTTGTCTTACATACGTTTACTTCAATATCTTCAGCTCTGCCTGTCTGACCGACAATCATACCTGCATATACCTTTTCACCAGGTCCGATAAACAGGGTACCTCTTTCCTGAGCATTAAACAGTCCGTAAGTAATGGCTTCACCGTTTTCAAAGGCAATAAGTGAACCCTGTTTACGATAAGAAATATCTCCCTTGTATGGACCGTAGTCATCAAAAGTAGTATTGATAACACCGCTTCCCTTGGTATCTGTAAGGAATTCATTGGTATAACCGATTAATCCTCTTGAAGGAATAGAGAACTCAAGTCTTGTTGTTCCTGCGTTAAGTGGTGTCATACCATTAAGCTCACCTTTTCTCATGCTCAGTTTCTGGATTACCGTTCCTGAACAATCATCAGGAACATCTACGAAGGCTGTTTCCATTGGTTCAAGTTTATGTCCGCGTTCATCATAATGATAAAGGACTTCTGCTTTGCTTACAGCGAATTCATATCCTTCACGACGCATATTTTCAATAAGAACTGAAAGATGAAGCTCGCCACGGCCTGATACCTTAAAGCAGTTCATATCGTCTGTTTCTTCTACTCTTAATGAAACATCTGTATTAAGTTCCCTGAAAAGACGGTCTCTTAAGTGTCTTGATGTAACAAATTTACCTTCCTGACCGGCAAGAGGAGAGTCGTTTACCATAAAATTCATGGCGATTGTAGGCTCGGAAATCTTCTGGAAAGGAATTGGAGCAGGGCTGTCAACATTACAGAGAGTATCTCCGATGTGTAAATCGGTGATTCCGGAAACAGCAACGATTGAGCCCATTTTGGCTTCATTAACTTCAACTTTGTTAAGACCGTTAAACTCATAAAGCTTCGTTACCTTAACACGCTGATGTTTGCTTTCATCATGATGATTAACAAGAAGAACCTCCTGATTAACTTTAATTGTACCGTTATCAATTTTACCTACACCGATTCGTCCTACATATTCGTTGTAATCAATTGTACTGATAAGAAGCTGTAAAGGAGCTTCCGCATCTCCTTCAGGAGCAGGTATATGATTAATAATTGTTTCAAATAAAGGAATCATATTATCAGATTCATCTTCCAGTTTATATTTTGCAAAACCTTCCCTTGCAGATGCAAAAATAAAAGGACATTCCAACTGTTTGTCATTGGCATCAAGGTCAAGTAAAAGTTCAAGAACTTCATCAACAACCTCATTAGGACGGGCTTCAGGTCTGTCAATTTTATTAACACATACAATGAGGTCAAGGTCTAGGTCAAGTGCTTTATGAAGTACAAACTTTGTCTGAGGCATAACACCTTCATACGCATCAACAACGAGAATAACACCGTTTACCATTTTGAGTACACGTTCAACCTCACCACCGAAGTCAGCATGACCGGGTGTGTCAATTATGTTGATTTTTGTGTCTTTATAATAAACAGCAGTATTTTTTGAAAGAATTGTGATTCCTCTTTCACGTTCGATGTCATTGGAATCCATAACACGTTCGGCTACTTCCTGGTTCTCACGGAATGTTCCGCTCTGTTTTAAAAGTTCGTCAACAAGTGTTGTTTTGCCGTGGTCTACATGGGCAATAATAGCAATGTTACGAACATCTTCACGTTTTGTAATCATAAAACGCCTCCATTTTTGATTTATTTCTATACTATAACCATAATATTTTATCATATTTTTATTTTTTGACAAGTTTTTTGTAATAAAATATGTCATTGCCGCATATATATATTATTGATAAAATTATCAAGTGACCCCCGGATATAATCCGGACAGCAAAAATAGAAGGGAGATACACGATTATGACCGATAAGGTTATTGAAAACAACAGAGTAACAATAGTAGGAGAGGTGGTTTCAGAATTTGAATTCAGCCATGAGGTATATGGTGAAGGATTTTACACATTGAACATATCCGTGAACCGTTTATCAGACAGCGTTGATATTATTCCACTTATGATTTCTGAAAGACTTGTGGACGTAACGGAGGATTTGAGAGGTGTTATAATCGAAGCATCGGGACAGTTCAGGTCTTATAACAGACATGAAGAGAACAAGAACAGATTAATGCTTTCGATTTTTGTAAGAGAACTCCAACTGTATGATAATTATGAGGAGGAGAACAGTACCAATCAGATTTTCTTAGACGGATACATCTGTAAGCCTGCCATCTACAGAAGAACTCCGTTGGGAAGAGAGATAGCAGATGTTCTTATTGCCGTAAACAGACCATACGGTAAGTCAGATTACATCCCATGTATCGCATGGGGGCGTAACGCCAGGTTTGCAGCAGGATTTGAAGTTGGCAGCCATATTCAGATATACGGAAGAATCCAGAGCAGGGAATATGTCAAGAAAATAAGCGAAGATGAGTGCGAAAGACGTACAGCATACGAAGTCTCCGTAAGCAAGATAGAATATTTTGAAGAATAGATGCAAAATATGTAATAATTTGTTATTTTTTTGAAAAAATATTGACATTAACTATACACTATTATACACTTAACTCAGTAAAAATTTTATACGGGCGAGTAAGATAAGGTAGACTAGGGGTGTCATTAATAGAATTACAGAACCACAGGTTTATCGCCTGTGGTTTTTCTTTTTATTATAACAACCGAATGGAGGATATTTATGAAGAAATTTTTATTGGCGGTATTAGGAGTTGCAGTTATTTTTTCAGGATGTGGCAATAAAAAGCAGGATACTGAGGTTAATTATTTTAACGGAGTGGGAAGCCTTAAGTCTGACAGCGGCAGATACGCTACCAGTGTTATATATGATGATAATACATATTATTTAAAGACAAGCAGAGGATATGTATATACTGACAAAGACAAGTGTTATTCAATATGTCTTGACGCAACCTGTTCACATTCAGGAACCGGCTGTATAGCTGATGAGAATAATAATTATTTTATGCTTCACGGTGATTTATACAGTGCAAACGGAGATATTAAGAAATGCGATACAGGAGATGTTGTATATAAAGATGTTAAGCCGGATAAATACAACACAGAGGAATATAGCACTTATGCCACAGATATTGATGAAGTTGCAGTATACAATGATAAGTATATGATTCTTAAAGAAAAAGGATATAAGAATATACTGAATGATAAGTTTGAATCTGTATATGCACATGACTATGGATATAAGTGTGAAACAATAATTGGTGATAATTACTACTTATTGACAGAGAAGAATAAAGTAATGTGCATTAATCTGCTTGACGGAACAGAAAGCATAACAGAGGTTGATGCCTATATACTTGCAATAGTATGTACAGAAGATTATCTCTATTATGTGGACCGCTTTGATGATTTGTATAAGAAGAGCTGGAATGAGGACGAGTCCGTACGCATAATGGAAAATGTAAGTGATATATGTGCCACGGATAAATATATATACGCAGCATGTATGAATATGGACGACGGTACATACCATACGATAATTATGGATACGGAAGGCAACAGCATTAAAGATTTAGAGAATATATATGTAACATTTATTGATTATGCTGACGGAAAGATATTTTTTCCGGGAATTGATAGAGAAAATGCATTTATACAAATTGTACAGATGGATGAGAATGGTGATAATATCATAAAATACTCAGTAGATATTTAACAGTATAAATTTTTGACGTCAAAATTTATATAAAAAAAATTCAAAGGAGGAAACTAAATGAAAAATAAATTAACAGTTTTATCAGGAATTATGTTGACAACAACATTACTTCTTACAGGGTGTGGAAGTAAAAAACTTGACATTGATAATAAGGAAACTTCATTAAAAGATGAGACTTCCGTAAGTATAGAAAATAATACAACAACCCAATCTAATGAAGAAATGCCGGAAGGAGGATATAAGTATCCATCGGAAACAGGTTCAGCCAAGTTATTTGCTTATGAGTTAAAAGAGGGAAAAGAAGTAAAGACCGATGTATATCCCGATGCACCGATTACCCTTAACGATGGAAAAGCCAGGATGTGCATGGCACAATATAGTTCATTTGAATATAATGATGCAGTAATTGACAGTACAAATATTAATTATGCCTTGGTATTTCATAATGGTAATTATATATGTTTTGATACGGAAGACGGCACTGATAAAATGTACACAAGCAGATCAAAAAATGGTGAACAGATAATGACAGATTTTCAGGTGGTTCCTGACCGGTCAGATAATAAATATACATTTATTAATCTGGCAAGAAATGAATTATCATATATGGATGATTATGGCGAATTAGAGATAAGTGGACTTGATCCTGTGACGCATGATTTTGTAACAGAAAAAGGCACGGTTGATGAATGCCAGATAGTACCATACAGTGAGAAATATGAATTGGAAGAAGGCGCGTCCTGTTCTGATTTATCCTACGGGCAGGAGATAAGGAAACTGGGAATATTAAAATATGGATTTAATCCATCCCATGAATTTGTTTATCAGAAAGACGGTAAGATATATTATACCTCATTACAGTGTAATCAGAAAGAGGATGAGGTTAATACGGAGTTTAACACAATTTTTATATGTGATGATAAGGTATATCCCGCATTTGATGGAAAGGAAGTCCTTAAATATGTTATACCAAGTAACGGAGGAATTAGGACAGAACTTGATTTATCGGGATTGCCAAAAGGAGAGCATATTGTGTTTACCATAACTGTTAATAGTAATGGTGATGATAGTGATATGTGTTCACGTTCAAGATTTGCAAAGATAGTGATAGAGTAATATTTATGAAATATGAATTTTTAAAATTATTAAAAGACAAAGCTTTTTTAATATCATTGACAGCCTGTCTCATAATAACTGTGTTTATGTCAGTGGAAAAGTCGCAGCCTGACAGCCAGACGAAGTACGTCATGGAACAGTATAATTATGATACAAGTGAAGCCTACAACGATAAAATCAAAGAGTACCGCAGCATTGCCGACAGCAGAAGCCGGACTGCAAAAAAGGCAGAAAGACTAAGTAATGTTAATGATGAGTATCTTTCAAAAGTTAATATAAAAACATACAACCTTTGTAAATCTCCGTTGGAATTTAAGTCTGTTTTTAACATTCAATTCTTTAATAGGAGCGATATTAACAGTGGATATCTGTCCGCTGTTGTTATCCTGATTTTATTTGGAATAGCAGTTGTAAGAATATTTTATGCCGATGTTAATTCAGAACTTGTTATGTATATAAGGTCAACATACAGGGGACAGAACAAAGTATATAATAACAAATTAATTATTCTTTTGATTACTGCAGCGGTTCTTTCAATATTAAAGAACGTAATAAATTTTCTCCCACAGATAATCTATGGTTCGGCAGGAGACTGGCTCAATCCGATACAGTGCCTTGAACCGGATTCACCGTATAATATCAGTATATTGACATTTTTTATCATACAGATACTTTTTACATTAAGTTCATATATGTTTTATGGAATGATAATTGTAATTGTATCGGTAAGTTCACAGAAGATAGTTAATTCACTTATTGCGGTGGTGATTACGGGTGGAACATGGTTATTATATCATTACATAGTTGCAATCAGGTTTGGCACACCGGGCATTGAAAATAAATGGTACACATTTGTATCAAGATACATCGGGTCACCACATGCGCTTTATTATCCAAGAAGTTATTTTAACAAATTGGAATTTGTGAGAATGGGAAATATTCCGTTTAAGCCTGTAACCGTATATATGATATGTACCATTCCATTAATTATTGCGATGTATTTTACAGGCAGATATATATATGTGAAAAAGGGCAGGAGATAAGATGTTAGAAGTTAAAAATCTTTATAAAAAGTACGGAAAAAAATGCGTGCTTAATAACATGAATTATTTATTTACACCGGGAATATACGGATTGTTAGGACCTAATGGTGCAGGAAAATCAACTCTTATGAATATAATTTCCGATGTGATTGACAGCAGTGAAGGTTCTGTTGAATATATGGGAAAAAATATTAAAAGTATGAAAGCTGAATACAGAAAACATATAGGATATCTTCCACAGAATACAGGATTATATCCGGAGTTTACCCTTACGGAAATGTTAGAATATTTTGCTTATCTTCGAGGCCTTGATAAGTCTAAAATACCGGAGATGATGGAAAAAGTCCTTACCGGCACTAATCTTTTATCGAGAAAAGATGATAAAATCAAAACATTTTCCGGAGGAATGAAAAGACGTGCAGCAATTGCAGTAACTTTTATTGCAGACCCGGAGATACTTATATTTGATGAGCCTACAGTGGGACTTGATCCTAAAGAACGCATCCGTTTCAGAGAGTTAATCCTAAATAATAAGAAGGATAAGGTAATCATAATTTCTTCCCATATAGTTTCGGACCTTGATATGATTGCAGATAAGATTCTGCTGATAAAAGAAGGTGTAATAGCGGGCGAGATTGATAATGACGGAAGCCACAATCTTGAGGATGAATATATGACATTGTTTGAGGAAGATGAATAAAAGTGAATAAAATATTAAAATTTGAACTTAAAAAGAGCATATTGAATATTAAGGCTTTGATTTTTTTAGTAGTAATGTTATTGCTGAAAGTAATACTCGCGTTCGTTAATATTCCCCAGACAGGAAAAAATATCGATGAAAAACTTTATAAAAAAGTAATCAGTGAAATGCCGGGTGGATATACACAGGAGAAGAGAGATTTTGTGGAAGAAAGACTTGAGTATTTTTCGGATATAAAAGACGAGAAAACTATTGAGTATAATTATTACCTTGGTAAATATACTGATGAAGAGTACAGAGAAATTAAGAATGACAGCCTTATTGCAGAAAAAATGATACCGGTGTACTCATATATAAGAGAAAAATATAATTATTACTATGAGAAATACCCTGACGGCAGGCTTTTTTATGATTTAGATGTGCAGAAATACATTGCATCCATTGGAATGGAATTTACCGCAATTATTTTTATTGCGTATATTATATGCAATATATTTTGTAATGATTACAGATGCAGGACGGATGTCCTTGTTAAAACTTCATATAATGGCAGAAAAAAACTGTTTGGATGCCGTATGTTAATTACAATGAGTGTGGTTGTAGTGCTTTCCATTGTGTCATTGCTGCTTGACTATCTAATTAAATCAAGACTTTTTGATATTAATTATTATAATTATTCCATTAAATCAATTATGGAAATGTCAGGATTTACACTTGATATTTCTGTCGGTAATGCAATCCTATTGATTAACATTACAAAATTTATTTATATGATAATCTTTTCATTTATATTAATCGGAATAAGCAGAGTGCTTAAAAATACATACTATGTTTTTCTTGCCGGAGCGGGACTGGTTCTTTTTACCTATATTCTATCAGAATTTGTTCCGAAGGCAGCAAGATTTTTCCTGCCGGGTGCCGGACTTACAGGCATAAAATTATTTATTTGACATAGTATATATTAAGTGATACACTATCACTAAATAGAAAAGAGTGTAGAGGTTGCACTGATTAACAGTACATTGTCTGATATGACAGGAATAGATGATGACAATGGAAAGGAGTCGGTGCCGAAGCTGTATTAACCTGTATTGATGCAAGCTGGGCATATATATAATATGTATATGACTGTCATCGTAAGATGGGGAGCTACCTAAAGTTAAATTATAGCTTATGACTTTAAGAGTTCCTTTTGGAACTCTTTTTTTATTTGAAATAACAGAATGTCTGTTAAGCGGACATTCATTGTTTACATCAGTATAACTTTTATATATGGAAGGAGACATATTATGTCATTATTTACAGGTGCCGGTGTTGCCATTGTTACACCAATGAACGCTGACGGAAGCGTTAATTATGAGAAGTTAGCTGAGCTTCTTGAGTTCCAGATTGCAAATGAGACAGATGCAATCATTATCTGCGGAACAACAGGTGAATCAGCAACATTAAGCGAGGAAGAACATTCAGAGGTTATAAGATTCTGCATTAAGACAGTTAATCACAGAATACCTGTTATTGCGGGAACCGGTTCTAACTGTACTGAGACAGCAGTTAAATTATCAAAAGAAGCAGAAGAAGCAGGAGCAGACGGACTTCTTGTTGTAACACCTTATTACAACAAGGCAACACAGTCAGGACTTATCGCACACTTTACCAAGGTTGCAGGTTCGGTTAAAATTCCTATCATTCTTTACAATGTTCCGAGCAGAACAGGATGTAATATTTTACCTGCTACAGCAGCTAAATTATTTAAAGAAGTGGATAACATCGTAGGTATCAAGGAAGCATCAGGAAATCTTTCACAGGTTGCAGAACTTGCAGCTTTGACAGAAGGCAGGATGGACATATATTCAGGCAATGATGACCAGATAGTTCCTATTATGTCACTTGGTGGAAAGGGCGTTATCTCAGTTCTTTCAAACGTTGCACCTAAGGTTGCCCACGACATTCCTACATTATTCCTTAACGGTGATGTCAAGAAAGCATGTGAACTCCAGCTTAAGTCAATAGAGCTTATCAAGGCACTTTTTGTTGAAGTTAATCCTATTCCTGTAAAACATGCCCTTAATCTTATGGGATTTGAAGTAGGACCACTCAGAGGACCTCTTTCTCCAATGGAGCCAAAGAACCTTGAAGTTCTCAAAAATGCAATGAAAAATTTCGGATTAATATAAAAGAAGGTACAGAAAATGGTTAAGATAATTATGCACGGCTGCAACGGTAAGATGGGTCAGGTTATCACAGGAATTGTTGCCGCTGACAAAGACGCAGAAATTGTTGCGGGAATAGATATTGTCGATAACAGACAGAATCCATACCCTGTTTTTACCAATATTGATGACTGCAATGTTGAAGCAGATGTAATCATTGATTTTGCATCGGCAAAGGCAATTGACAAATTGCTTGATTATGTTGAAACAAGGAAAATTCCTGTAGTATTATGCACAACAGGATTATCTGAAGAACAGCTTGCAAGAGTTGAAGAGGTATCAAAGAAGGTAGCTGTCCTTAAATCAGCTAATATGTCTTTAGGAATTAATACTTTATTCAAGGTGCTTAAATCAGTATCGCCATTACTTGCAGAAGCTGGTTTTGATATTGAAATCGTTGAGAAACATCATCATTTCAAGGTTGATGCACCAAGTGGCACAGCACTTGCTTTAGGTGATGCTATTAATGAAAGCCTCCCTGAGAAATATGAATACAAATTCGACAGAAGTCAGGACAGAATTCCAAGACCTAAGAACGAAATCGGTTTTTCTTCTGTAAGAGGCGGAACAATAGTAGGCGAGCATGATGTTATTTTCGCAGGCGAAGACGAAGTAATAACATTCTCTCATACCGCATATTCAAAGAGTGTATTTGCCAAAGGTGCTGTTGAAGCAGCTAAGTTCCTCAAAGGACAGCCTGCAGGACATTACACAATGAAAGAAGTCATAGGTTAATAATATAAAAGTGGTGTACCCTGTAATGTGTTCCCGGAATCCCGGGGCATGACACAGCTTATGGCTAAGTAGATGTAATCAAGAGAAGAAAGGAAAAGCACAATCCAGACGGAACCGGCGACTGTGTCAAGAAATGTTTGTGGAATAGCAAGGACTTTGATATAATGGGAACAGGAACCCCGGAACCGGGAGAAAGGCAGGAGGATAAATGCACATAAGCTATAAACCCCTCTGGCACACGCTGGTTGAGCGCAATATGAGGAAAGAGGACTTGCGGCTTGCCGCCGGTCTTACCACAAATATGATTGCTAACATGGGGAAAGGCAAGAACATCAGCATGGAAACGCTGGTTCGTATCTGCGAAACCCTGAATTGTGGTATTATGGATGTAATTGAGTTGGAGCAAGACAAAGAACCGAAAAATGAGGAACAGACGGGCTAAAATTGGCGATAGCTACCCGTTGCAACGGTTCGTTGCGTTTGTTCCTGCGTGTGTTGGTAGATATAAAACGGCTTGTCTGCTATGATTTTTTCATAATCAAAGTAGCAGGAGGAACATTATGACACTCGGAGAGAAAATACAGAAATTAAGAAAGCAACGAGGACTTTCGCAAGAGGCACTCGCTGAAAAGGTAACAGTTACACGGCAAACAATTTCAAAATGGGAATTGGGACAATCGCTCCCTGATTTGGATTTTATAGCCCAGCTTAGCGACATTTTCAGTGTATCCTCGGACTATCTTATTAAAGATGAAATGACCGAACCAGATGAGTTACCATATAAGAAGCGTAATTATCGTTTATCCGAAAGAAGCAAGCGTATTATTTTGGTAATCGTTTCTGCGGCAGCACTTGTTGCTGGTTGCGTATGCCTGATTTGCGACTATTTTACCTCGGACAGTTTATCATGGTCACTGATTGCCGCTGCTTCAATCATAGCCGCATGGCTTATGATACTTCCAAGCCTGATTTCCAGAACGAAAATCGTTTTGAAAACCTTAGTTGCAGTCAGTGCCATCCCTATTCCATTACTGGCAATCTTTTCCTTGCTATTGAATAAGTCAGTTATATTCACTTTGGGTATTTGCATAACACTGATTGCGATTGCCGCTATCTGGATAATATACGGCATTTTCCGCAAGTGTGCGAAAAATTTGTGGCGGGCATTTGGTTTTTCCCTGCTGGTTTTGATACCAGTGCCGATTGCAATTACCCATATTTCAGCTTATTTTTTGCCACAAATCCCGTTTGATTTTACGTCTGACATATTCAACAGCGGAATTACCCTTACGCTCTCTCTTGTATGCTTCGGGATAGATTATTTGCTTTACCATAGGAAAGGGGATGTAACAGACAAAAAATGAAAACAGTTCTTTTACATGGATTGGGACAAACAGCACAAGACTGGAAAGAGGTAGTGCGTCAGCTTTCAACTTCCAGTGTTGAGTGTCCGGAACTTTTTTCTTCAACAGGAAATGAAATATCTTACTCCCGGATTTTAGTTGAACTGGAACAGCAGTATTCTAATACAACAGAGCCACTTTATATTTGCGGCCTATCATTAGGGGCGCTGCTCGCCCTCGATTTCACTATTCGTCATGGGGATAAAGTAGCTTCACTGGTCTTAGTTGGCACACAATACAAAGTACCAACATTACTGATAGATTTTCAAAATCTCCTGTTCCGCTGTATGCCCGGCAAAAGTTTTGACAACATGGGGCTATCAAAAATTGATACGATTAAGCTATCTCACTCAATGCGTTCATTGGACTTCACTCCGCAATTAAATAGGGTTACTTGTCCTGTCACTATTGTGTGCGGTGAAAAAGATAGCGCCAATCTAAAAGCGTCAAAGAAGTTAAAGGAATTACTTCCTCAAGCAACTTTGCAAATAGTCCACGGTGCAGGCCATGAAATTAACAAAGATGCACCAGAAGTCATTGCCGCCATACTCAATAATATTTTTTTCAGAGAATAAAAATAATTAACTGTAAAGTTGCCGTTGTAGGAACACTCATTCCCACAACGGCAGTTTTCATTTTCTCTTGCGCCGGAAGTTGAAAGGGCTGTTCTTGATGTTCGGGGATTTTGACAGTATCCTTTTCAATATCTTCTGTTCATCCGGCGGCAGCTTGTAAAAGTCAATGCCGAGCATATTGAAAATGACCGCCCACACCTTTCCGTGATAATCCCCGGAAGATTGGATGGCCTTTCGGATTTCCAGAGCCATCTTCTTTGCAAGGGAATAATCCGGCGTGCTGTCAATGTCATGCTCATGGGCTTTCCGTATGTCGTGGAGAATGGCGTCCCATGTTTTATGCGTCACATGGCAGAAGAAATTTTCTTCCTTTACCTCTGCGGCAAGGATGGTCTTTGAATAAAAATCCTTATCTGCCTGCTTGTATTTCTGGACGATAATCTGCCGCTGTTCTTCCAAAGATTCATAAAGGGTACGGAAAGTAGAAGTTGCATGGCCGTCTATGTATATCTCCGTGTCGGTCATAAGCTGCTCAAACTTATCGTTGGTAGCAATCTCACACAGGAGCCGGTTGTTGATACGGCCACTTTTCAGCAGCGCCACCATTTCATCCGTCAAATGCAATTCCATCAAAGGCGTGTTTATCTGCTCCCGGTTCTCTGTCCGGCACAGCAGATAATCAACGGACACCTGATAGAAGTCTGCCAGTATGACAAGGTTGCCGTGGTTGATTTCCTTATAGTCTTTGGCTTCATAGCTGGCGAGGGCTGACTTTGAAATGCCGGTCAGCTTTGATAATTCTTCCAGATTTAAGCCTTTATCTTTGCGTAACTCCCAAAGGCGCTCCTGTATGGTAGTCGCTCTCAGCATAGGACGTTCACTCCTTCCCGGCGGCTGTTTTCCTGCCGCTAACCGGATTATACCATACTTTCCGCAATCGTGGAAATTTCCGTTTTTCGCCATGAAATCCTACTTTGTGGATATACGGCACAGGGAACAAAAATGTTCTATGATACAGGTAAGTTCATCGATGGATTATTCCAATCGAATGACCGGCCTGTATGGGATATGCTCCCCGGCGATGTAGCGCAACGACTTGCGGCAGGGAAATGGAGGAACCCTGACCGCAACGAGCGTACCAAAGGGAGCGAAACGCCGTTGTGAGAGCCAGGGGCAGGAACGACATCAGGGAGAACCGGCGAAAATGAACACCGAATTGATACCGAAACACAACTATCCGATAGGGCATAGTCTACCCTATCCGTAAAATACTACGGGGGATTTTCGGGCGGTTCTATGGCCGCTTTTTCCCTGAAAATCGCCCCGAAACACGACACTAAAATCTGCTATCCGTCTATTGCGGCTGTTACGGCTGAAATGGGCGGATTTTTGTTTAAGGAGGCACCATGCCGAGAATGCCGAAAAAGAGGAAGCTGGAATTGTCCTTCTTCCTCAATGAACGGGGGCGGGTAACGTACAACGACCTTTGCCGGAAATGCCAGCGCACTTGTAAGCAGAGTTTCCGGGCGGTCATTGTGGACTGCCCCCATTATCTTTCCAAACGCTCAAAACGAAAAAGCAAAGGAGGACACCGATTGAATGGAAGTTGAATTTATGACCGCAGACACCGCCCTGCCGCCCTGTATGCCGCTGCCGAGAGCCATGCTGCGGCTCCCGATCAGCAGCACCGCAAAGGTCATGTACGCCCGGATGTTGGATATTATTTTCCTGTCCGGCATAGAGGACGCCAACGGGATTTTATTTATCCATTTCCCCATCGTGGAACTGGCGGCGGCACTTGCCCGCAGCACCATGACCGTGAAGCGTTCCCTGAATGAATTGGAGGACGCCGGACTGATACTGCGAGTGCGTCAGGGCTTCGGGGAACCCAACAAGATATATGTACTCATTCCAAAGAAGGAGGACAGACGCTTATGAATGAAAAGCTGGAAGCACTCAATCAGGAGATAGAGAAAACGGAAAAGAAGCTGCAGAGGGCGCAGCATGAAGAAAAGATATTGGAACATCAGATAAAGACGCTGACACGGAAGGAACGGACGCACCGGCTTTGCACCAGAGCCGCCATGCTGGAAAGCTACCTTCCCCACCCGGAAGCCATCACGGATGAACAGGTCAGTCTATTCTTGAAGCTGCTGTTCCACAAAGACAGCACCCGTCAGCTTATGGAAAAAGTGTTTGCCGGAAACAGCACAGAGAAGGAGGGCACAGAATGAAGATGAATTTTTCAAAAGACGAGTTGGCTATGGTCTATCAGTACGCCGCCGGTACGAAGGAAGAAACCCTTGCGGGGCTGAAAGAAATCGTTCCGGTTATCCGTGACCGGCAGACAAGGGAGATTGTGGAGAGTACCATCCGAAAGCTGGACGCCATCCCGGAGCCGGAGTGCCGCCGCTTTATCGCTGACACAAAGCAGCGGTTTATCCAGAAGCGGGACAATTCCATCCGGCGCAGGCTTGCCGAAGCCAAGGCACAGGCGAGGACGGAAAAGCCACATCCCAAGAGAAAAGAGCCAGACCGGGAATGGTCATAATTGCTTCCAGAGCCGCAGCCCGAGGACTGCCCCTCTGAAAGAGGGCGCAACTATACACCGGTCAAGCCGGTGCGTTGCGTCCTGCCGGAAGCCCCTTGCAGGGAGCAGATGATTTCCGCAGATTTTCAATCTGTTCCAATCATCACAGGGGAAGCTACACTTCCCCTACGCTGGCCGCCGCCAGCTACCCCTTTGTGGACTTGCCGCCCGGGAACACCTTGCGCTACAAGCTGTTCCCGTTCAGCAAGTTTCAAAATTTAATTTCAGCAATATGGAAAGCATACTTGACATTTGGGCTTGCTATGCTATAATGAAGATACGGAAAGTAAACTTTCCATTAGAAAGGAGGTTCGCATGAAAAACAGACTGGAAGAACTCCGAAAACAGAGAGGAATCAAGCAAGAAGAATTAGCAAATGCATTGGAAGTATCACGGCAAACAATCGGCTCTTTAGAAAATGGGCGCTACAACCCGTCAATTCAGTTAGCATTTAAAATCGCAAAATATTTTAACATGAGCATTGAAGAAATTTTTATATATGAGGAGGAAGAAAAATGAAAACTAAGATAACGGGATATGCAGTTACTATTATTGGATTGCTGCTATTGGCGGCAGGGTTGTGTTTGTTAAAAATGAATGGCAATCCACAGGGTATTATGCTTGCGTTGCCTTATGTATGTATTGGTATTGGATGTGGCCTGTTTGGTCAGGGCATGGGAAATATAATTTCCGAACGGGCTGTTCATAGTAACCCGGAAATACAAAAGAAGTTAGAAATCGAAAAAAATGATGAACGCAATATTGCAATCGCCAATCGAGCCAAAGGAAAAGCATATGATATGATGACTTTTGTTTATGGTGCTTTAATGGTATCATTCGCCCTCATGGGGATTGACATGATTGCTGTTCTCCTTCTCGTTTTCGCTTATCTTTTTGTTCACGGTTTTGCTCTTTACTACCGCTTCAAGTTTGATAAAGAAATGTAAAACAACCAATTAAATACCAGCCGCCCACCGGCGGCACCACCGAGCAGGAAATCATGGAACGGTTTCCTGCTTTTTCTTTGCCCGGACGCCGGGAGAAAGGAGGCCACAATCCGTCATGCCACCATGCCCGCACTTTGACCTGAAAATCGTCCAGCGCAGCAAGCGCCAGTCTGCTGTCGCTGCCGCCGCCTACCAGAGCGGGGAACGGCTGTTTTCCGAATACGACCAGAAACAGAAATACTATTCCCATAAAAGCGAAATCGTCCACACCGAAATCATGCTGCCGCCCCACGCCCCGCCGGAGTACGCAGACCGCAATACCTTGTGGAACGCCGCCGAAGCCATAGAAAAACAATGGAACTCCCAGCTTGCCCGGAGATTAGTGCTTGCCATACCGAGGGATATTCCCCCGGCGCAGCAAGCCGACCTTATCCGGGACTACTGCCGGGAGTTTTTTGTTTCCAAAGGCATGATTGCCGACTTTGCCATCCATGACAAGGGGGACGGCAACCCCCACGCCCATATCCTCTTTACCATGCGGGGGATGGACGAACAGGGCAAATGGCTCCCCAAGAGCCGGAAGGTCTACGACCTTGACGAGAACGGCGAGCGTATCCGTCTTCCTTCCGGGAACTGGAAAAGCCACAAGGAGGACACCGTGGACTGGAACGACCAGAAGTACGCCGAGATATGGCGGCAGGGCTGGGCTGACACGGCGAACCGCTATCTGGAAGCCATCGGCAGCCTGGAACGGCTGAACCTGAAATCCTATGAACGTCAGGGGATAGATAAAATCCCCACCGTCCACATGGGGCCAGCGGTCAGCTATCTGGAACGGAAAGGCATACAGACCAACATCGGCAACCTGAACCGGGACATCAAAGCCGCCAATTCACTTATGCAGTCTATCCGGCAGATGGTACGCAGCTTAAAGGGCTGGCTGTCCGGCCTGAAAGAGAAAAAGGCGGCGCTGCTGGAAGCACTGGAACAGGCAAAGGAGCCGACCATCCCCGAACTGCTTTCCCGGTATCTGGATATGCGGAGTGAGGAACGCACCGGCTGGACTTCCAAGGGGAAGCTGAAAGGCACTGTTGGCGATTTCAACAAGGTCATGGAAGCCCTTGATTTCCTGCAGCAGAAAGAGATCTCCACCGTGGAGAGCCTTGACGCCTATCTGGATAAGGTCAGCGGGGAGATACTTTCCGCCAAGACTGACATCCGAAAATCGGAACGCCGGATAAAGGCCATCGACACCACCCTTTCCCATATCGCCAACCACGGAGCCTACAAAGAGGTTTACAAAAAGTACGCTTCCATCGGCTGGAAAACCCGGAAGGAGAAGTTTGCCGACGAACACCGGGAAGAACTGGACGCCTACCTTGCCGTCAAGCGTTTCTTCAAAGCCCATCAGGAGGAATTGCCATACGATACGAAAGAGTTGAAGAAGGAACGGACGCAGCTTTCCGAAAAACTGTCGGAAAAGAATGGAGGATTGCAGGCGGTTCAGGCGGATATGAAGCTGCTGCGAGATGTGCGCTACTGGATAAACCATGTACTGCCGCCCGACCAGCGCCGGGTTGTGCCGGAGCCGGGAAAGAAGCCGTCCCTCAACGAACAATTAAGCTGGAACATCGAAGGCGTGAAGCAGCGGGAAGAACAGAAACGCCAGCAGCCCCGCCGCCAGCAAAAACAGGATATGGAACTTTAACCAATCAGGCTCTTGCCATTTTCCCCGTGAGAATGACAGGCGCTTTTCTTATTTTCAGGAGGATTTGCCTATTGAACGTATTTGAAGCCGTGAAGCAGTCTGTTACCACCCGGCAGGCTGCCGAGCATTACGGCGTCCGGGTGGGAAGAAACGGGATGTGTGTCTGCCCCTTCCATGACGATAAAAACCCCAGCATGAAGGTTGACCGGCGCTTCCACTGTTTTGGCTGTCAGGCAGACGGGGATGTGATTGACTTTGTTTCCCGTCTGGAAAACGTCAGCCCCAAGGAAGCCGCCCTCATGCTGGCACAGGACTTTTCCATCCCCTATGAGGATAAGGAGCCACCCGGCAGGAGCCGCCGCCCCCATCCCCGGCAGGAAACCCCGGAACAGCAATTTAAGCGCATGGAGCGATATTGCTTCCGGGTACTGTCTGACTATCACAATCTGCTGCGCCGCTGGAAGCGGGACTATGCCCCCAAGACACCGGACGAGGAATGGCACCCGCTTTTCGTGGAAGCCTTGCAGAAACAATCCCATGTGGAATATCTGCTGGATGTGCTGCTGTTCTCCGATATGAGGGAACGGGCTGCCCTGATTGCCAGCTACGGAAAGGAAGTGAGGAACCTTGAGCGGAGAATGGCAGACCTTGCCGCCGGAACTGCGGCAGGCCGTGACGGACACCATCGAAGCCGCACCCCCGCCCCGGAGCGTTGAGGAAGTCAAGGCCATGCTGGAAAGCACCGAGAAAGGCGGCGTGCGGAACAGTATCCACAACTGCCTGACGGTATTCCAGTATGACCCCGAACTTTCCGGGGCGGTTGCGAAAAATCTCCTGACCGAGCGCATTGACCTTCTAAAGCCCATCGGCAGGAAACGCAGAACCGGCAGCAAGGCCATGACCGACACGGACATGAAATATATCCGGCTGTATCTGGAAAAGACCTACGGCCTGACAAGCGAGAAAAAGATAGCGGACGCCGCCGACCTTGCGGCAGACGCCAACAGCTACCACCCCATCCGGGACTACCTGAACGGCCTTGTCTGGGACGGGAAAGAGCGTATCCGCTATTGCCTGCGGCACTTTCTGGGAGCCGACACGGACAACTACACCTTTCAATCGCTGCGGCTGTTCCTGCTGGGAGCCATCCACCGGGCGTTCTGCCCCGGCTGTAAATTTGAGGTCATGCTTTGTCTGGTGGGCGGTCAGGGAGCCGGAAAGTCCTCGTTCTTTCGCCTGCTGGCGGTTCAGGATGACTGGTTTTCCGATGACCTGAAAAAGCTGGACGATGACCGGGTATTCCTAAAGCTGCAAGGCCACTGGATCATCGAGATGTCGGAAATGCTTGCCACCAGCAGCGCAAAGAGCATTGAAGAAATTCGCTCCTTTATCAGCCGACAGAAGGAAACCTACCGAACGCCTTATGAATCCCAGCCCAAAGACCGGCTGCGGCAGTGCGTGTTTGGCGGTTCATCCAACACGCTGGACTTCCTGCCCCTTGACCGGGCCGGGAACCGGCGCTTTTTGCCGATCATGATTTACCCGGAGA
>OHOI01000534.1_pt1 | contig 21979 bp, 15 predicted proteins | sample 1569781 | NCBI WGS metagenome assembly OHOI01 (sample SAMEA3879587, study PRJEB24766) | human gut metagenome | biome: human-associated habitat; feature: feces | place: USA | collected 1985/1987 | reverse complement strand
CGTTTCATCGTTGAAGTTGCTTGGCAGGCACATTTCGTTACCAATATGTTTATTAAACCAACCGCAGAAGAACTTAAGAACTTCGAGCCGGATTTCGTTGTTTACAATGCATCCAAGGCTAAGGTTGAGAATTATAAAGAACTCGGTCTTAACTCTGAGACAGCTGTTATGTTCAACATTACAAGCCGTGAGCAGGTAATCGTTAACACATGGTACGGCGGAGAGATGAAGAAAGGTATGTTCTCAATGATGAACTACTATCTCCCACTTAAGGGCATCGCTTCTATGCACTGCTCAGCCAACACTGATAAGAACGGTGAAAATACAGCTATTTTCTTCGGTCTTTCAGGAACAGGTAAGACTACACTTTCAACAGATCCTAAGCGTCTCCTTATCGGTGATGATGAGCACGGCTGGGATGATAACGGCGTATTCAACTTCGAGGGCGGATGCTATGCTAAGGTTATCGACCTTGATAAGGATTCAGAGCCGGATATCTACAATGCAATCACTCGTGACGCTCTCCTTGAGAACGTAACACTTGATGAGAACGGTAAGATTGATTTCACAGATAAGAGCGTAACAGAGAATACTCGTGTATCTTATCCTATTAACCATATCAAGAACATCGTTCGTCCTATTTCATCAGCTCCTGCAGCTAAGAACGTAATCTTCCTTTCAGCAGATGCATTCGGAGTACTTCCTCCGGTATCAGTTCTTACTCCTGAGCAGACACAGTACTACTTCCTTTCAGGATTCACTGCTAAGCTTGCAGGTACAGAGCGTGGAATCACAGAGCCTACACCGACATTCTCAGCATGTTTCGGACAGGCATTCCTCGAGCTTCATCCTACTAAGTATGCAGAAGAGCTTGTTAAGAAGATGAAAGCAAGCGGTGCTAAGGCATACCTTGTTAACACAGGATGGAACGGAACAGGAAAGCGTATCTCCATCAAAGATACACGTGGAATCATTGATGCTATCCTTAACGGAGATATTAAGAATGCTCCTACTAAGACAATTCCTTACTTCAACTTCGAAGTTCCTACAGAACTTCCTGGTGTAGATTCAGGAATCCTTGATCCTCGTGACACATATGCTGATGCTTCAGAGTGGGAAGCTAAGGCTAAAGATCTTGCTGCAAGATTCGTTAAGAACTTCGCTAAATACGAAGGCAACGATGCAGGTAAGGCACTCGTAAGTGCAGGTCCACAGGCTTAATTGAGAATATTAAGACATTTAATAAGCCGTCCGGTGAATTTCACCGGACGGCCTTTTTGTTATAGCCTTTAGAAACTTTTATCGTATTTGCGTCCACCAAATTTGGCGGTGATAAAAGACTTGATCTTACGTCCCCACGCCATGCGTTCCGTACTGACAGTCGGAAGCGTTCTGTAACGGTATCCGCCGTGAACCACCCATACATTCAACAGCAATTCACTCACTCTGCCAAAAAGTCTTGCCTGAAAAGCATCATAGCCCTTATAATCCACACGTTTTTCAAGTTCTCCAAGAATATCAAAAAGCCATGTACAATAAGCATCCAGTTTGTCACGGCTCATGATCATCATATTAAACATATGACCGCTGCGCTGTTTCATTACCTTATCATAGCTTTCAATATATTCCGGATACCTATCATGTATGATATCGCGTGTAATATCGAGATGTTCCCCGTAATGCGTATGCGCATAATGTGAATAAAGGCTCTCAATATAATAATGTCTCTTGGAAGGAAGAATGATATCACAATCCGCAAGAAGTTTTTCAATATCCTTGCGTCCGGCTATGGCGTCGTATTTGTTCCTGCCAAACAGCCGCCTGCACCCGCGCACAGCAAAATATCTCCTGTAATGCACAAGTCCGCAATAATCAGCTTTGACATTCTTCCACATCCAGTATAAGCCAGTCAGTTCACAGTAATACGGATTCTTGTCCGATATATTATCACCCGTATCATCACATGCCGCACCAAATTTATCATTGAGCGCGGCTCCGACCTGAACCGGCATATAAATATCATCCTGCGCAAATCCGTATGGTTTATGAGCGGCAATTAAAATCCTAATATCCATCCTTAAGTGGCTCCCTTGTGTCCGAACACGATTCCTATTGTCTTAAAAAGTATCTTAAAATCAAGTCCTATATTCCAGTTATCAATATATTCAAGGTCAAGTTTGACAACTTCTTCAAAGTCGCTGACATTATTTCTTCCGCTGACCTGCCACATACCGGTAATACCCGGTTTCATGCTGAGTCTTCTCTTGTGATATCCCTCGTACTTCTTGAACTCATCAACTGTCGGAGGTCTCGTTCCGACAAGGCTCATATCACCGCGCAGAACGTTAAAAAACTGCGGAAGCTCGTCTATGCTTGTCTTACGGATAAATTTACCCACCTTGGTTATACGGGGATCATCCTTGAGCTTGAACATATGACCCTTCATCTCGTTCTGAGCCATCAGCGACTTCTTACGTTCTTCCGCATCCTTGTACATGGAACGGAATTTGTACAGATAGAAATATCTGCCGTTCTTGCCAACCCTCTTTTGCTTGAAAATGAGCGGACCCGGTGACTCTATAAGAAGTACCGGAGCGAGAAAAACAGTGACAATTAATGTCAAAACAATTCCCACCAGCGAACCGATGATGTCCATAATCCTCTTAATGAGCATTTTATTGGCATCATAATAATTATTGGCAAAAGTGATGACGGGTATATTGCCGAGCATTGACAATGATTTCTTGAAATCATTGAAATTCTCAAGAATCTCTATATTAAGGTGTACAACGACACCCATATTCTCTAATTCCATAATGTATTGTCTGAGTGATGCACCGGTCGCATACGGCACATCGATAAAAACCTCATCAACAACTTCTTTACGTATATAATCTATGAAAGTATCATTGTCGGCGCAAACCGGAACTCCGTCAATTTCCTGGCCCGTCATATTATCATCTACGATACACATTCCATAGATTCTGCTTACCCAGCTCTCATTTGTCTTAAGCTGTTCAACCGCATACACCGCGCGTTCCTTAGTCGTGACAAGGAAAAACTGGACATTTTTCTTTTTCCTACTGTAAACCCTTGTGAGGTAGTATTTCACTGCATAATGAGCCGCGTGCATCACTCCGATATTAAGAATCGGTGTAATAACAAACACTCCTCTTGATGCGAGATCGGAATTGCCTTTCACAAAAAGAAAGACCGCGTAAACTGCTGCAAAAATAAGATTTATCTTCAGGCAGTACATAAATTCTTCATACGTATTCCGCTTAAAGAAATCCCTGTTCACATTAAAAATAAATACAACAATAGCAAATGAAAACAACACTATTCCAAGTGCATCAAGCAGCTCTGCTCTATGAAGTATATGATATCCTTTGACAAGACCGAGCCATATGCAGTTAGCTACAAAATAGCTGACAAAGACTGACACCAGGTCCACAAGGTACAATATTAAATTCTTTATATTTTCTCTGTTCTGGTACATGTTTTTATTTTCCCTGATTCCCCATATTTACATTTAATTAATAATATTTTATCATATAAATGTGTCAATTACAAGAATTCACACATTTTTAGGAGAAAATATATGCTATACGATAAAGATATACGCGAGCCTCTTTTTTATTATCTGGAGGAACGCTTCGGCAAATCCCGTATTCTTGAGGAACTGAATATGGGCCGTTCGCGTGCCGATGTTGTCATAGTTCTTCCGCAACGCATTGTCGGGCTGGAAATCAAAAGCAATGCCGACACATATGACCGGCTGGAACGCCAGGTCAAAGATTACAACAAGTTCTGTGACTCTAATTATATTGTAACCGGACTGAGACATGTAAAACATGTCGCCGGGCACATTCCGGATTATTGGGGAATACTTTGCATATACGAAGACAACCGGAAAGTCATAATCGATGAAGTACGTCCTGCCGCAGACAACCCGTCCGTTCTCAAAGCCAGCCAGATGTCATGGCTGTGGAAAAATGAGTTATCCAACATTCTCTCACACAATCAGATGCCCCGGTACCGGCAGAAAAGCAAGTCTTTCATCTGCGAAAAACTGCTTGCCAGAGTTGACTGGACCGTTCTGAAAGAACAGCTGTGCAATGAGCTTTTTGAGCGTGATTATACGTTGGTTTCTAAATAACGCCAAGCCAGATTCCCACATATGCGGCTGCCTGAGGGATTTTGCTTAGCACCCGTATTCCCATATGTTTATATGCTGCGCAGCTCTCATAATCCTGCCCTTCGTATGCTCCGACAAGATAAACCGGTATTGAAAGCATTGCTGCCTTTTCAAGCATTTCACAAAACGGACGATAATCCGTGCATACAGTTCCGGAATGATAACTTTCAATAATAACTGCTTTCACACTGTCAGTTATCTCAGGACATACCATTCCAGGATGTACACTCATACACATTATTCCAATACATCCGTCCGGAGTTTCCGGTGTTTCTTGTATTCTGCCGTATTTTGGGCACGCATGGTTCGTCCTTATAAATCTTCCATCATCAAATTCACCGTAATATTCCTCATTCACACTATGCAAGGAATCATCAAACATCCCGTGCGGCATCAGTTCGAGCGCGCAGTGAATCCTGCATCTGCCGCCTCTGTTGGCATATGCCACATAGGCACCGGTTCCGTATCTTCCCTTTATAAAAAGTACCGCCGAGCGGAAATTAACCAGTCCGTTGGACCGTTCATCTTCAAGCACATAATTGCTCGCGACCATAATTACCGGAATTGAATCACATCCGGCTGCATATGCCGCGACAGCTGCGCCATACTGGAGCGTATCGCTTCCGTGTGTTACAATGATTCCGTCATATCCGGCATCCACTCCCTGACTTACCGCATCAAAAAGTTTCTTAAAAGTATTTCCATCAGCATTCTCACTTAACACTGTATACGGAGATTCTGTATCAAACCTGACATCCCGGGCCTCATCAGGGTATGCATCCGCATACATTTGTAATAATTTGTACGGTTTGATTCCGTCAATGCTGATATACTCACCGGATGCTTCACTGCCAATGGTCCCACCGGTAAAAATAACAAGAATTTTCATCACTGTCCTCCAAGCACATTCATGCTTTCTATTACCGAAGTAACTGTTTTAATATAACTGTCGCTGTTTTTTACTTCTTCTTTGTCAAAATAATATGTGAAATATGGTATTTCACCGTTGGTAAACCGCATTCTGTTTCCGTAACTCCGGATAAATTCAGGAATCTTAAGCGGATCTATCTTAGCCTTCGGGAACATCTTAATCTTCATTTCCTTGCGTCCGGCCTTGATTTCAAGAATGTATTCCTTATGCGCGATTGATTTGATATACGCTGTGCGCATAAGGTTCATTGCCGACTTAGGAACATCTCCGAAACGATCCATAAGTTCGTCCGTCATATCGGACAATTCTTCCGCTGTCGAAATAGCCGCAATCCTCTTGTATATATCCAGTTTCTGAGCCTCGCTTCTTATATAGGTTGCCGGTACAAAAGCATCGACATCTATATCCACGACCGTCTCGAAATCCTCACCGGTATCGATTCCTTTAAGATTGGCGACTGCCTCGTTAAGAAGTTTGCAATACAAATCATATCCCACAGCTTCCATATGTCCGTGCTGTTCCTCACCCAGAATATTGCCTGCGCCACGGATTTCAAGGTCTTTCATGGCGATTTTAAAACCGGAACCCAGTTCGGTAAATTCCCTGATTGCGCTGAGCCTCTTTTCGGCAATTTCGCGGAGGATTTTATCGCGCCTGTACATAAGAAAAGCATATGCCACACGGCCGGAACGGCCGACACGTCCGCGGAGCTGATAAAGCTGTGACAGACCGAACCTGTCTGAATCATGTATGATAATAGTATTAACATTCGGTATGTCAAGTCCGGTCTCAATGATTGTAGTCGATACAAGTACATCTATGTCTCCGTTGACAAAATCGACCATTATTTTCTCAAGTTCACGCTCATGCATCTGTCCGTGCGCAAAAGCTACATTGGCATCCGGAACAAGTTTGCTTATATTCAGGGCAAATTCGTCTATGCCCTGAACTCTGTTATAAACATAGTATACCTGTCCGCCACGGGCAAGTTCACGGTTAATGGCTTCACGGACCATCTCTTCATCATATTCCGTGACAAACGTCTGTATAGGAAGTCTGTCCACCGGTGGCTCTTCCAATACGCTCATGTCCCTGATCCCTATGAGACTCATGTGAAGCGTCCTTGGAATCGGTGTTGCCGTGAGTGTTATAACATCCACCGTGTCCTTGAGCTGTTTGATTTTCTCTTTGTGTGTAACGCCGAAACGCTGTTCTTCATCTATTATAAGAAGTCCGAGGTCCTTAAATACTATATCCTTAGAGAGTATTCTGTGTGTTCCGACCACAACGTCAACAAGACCTTTTTTAAGGCCTTCAATAGTTTCCCTGATTTCTTTCGGTGTGCAGAAACGGGACAACATTTTAACATTGACGCCGAAATCCTTCATTCTCTGGTCAAAACCGGTAAAATGCTGCTTGGCAAGGATGGTCGTAGGCACAAGATATGCCACCTGTTTGTTATCCTGCACAGCTTTAAACGCAGCCCTCATTGCAATCTCCGTTTTGCCATATCCAACGTCCCCGCAGATAAGTCTGTCCATTATCTTGCGGCTTTCCATGTCTTTTTTGGTATCTTCTATCGCACCAAGCTGATCGGCTGTCTCCTCATACGGAAAAAGTTCTTCAAACTCCCTCTGCCACGGTGTATCCGGACTGAATTGGTATCCTTCCTTCTGCTGTCTTATCGCATAAAGTTTCACCAGTTCATCTGCCACCTGCCTTACAGCCGTCTTGACACGGGATTTGGTTCTGGTCCACTCAGCGGTTCCAAGCTTATTAAGCTTTGGTTTCTTAGCTTCGGCATCGGCATATTTCTGTATCATATCCAGCTGTGTTGCCAGAATGTACAAATTACCGCCGCCGGCATACTCTATCTTAATGTAATCTTTCTCGACCTTGTCGACCTCGATTTTCTCAATACCACGATAAATTCCAAGTCCGTGATTTTCATGCACTACATAATCACCTATGTTCAGCTGTGCAAATCCCGAAATCGGTGTTCCCTGGGTATTTCTGGTTTTCTTCCGCTCTTTCCTGGATGTACCGAAAATATCGTCCTCTGCAACGGCAACAAATCTAAGATCCGGATATTCATATCCGCGTCTCAATCTGCCTCCAAGTGTCATAACCTCGCCTTCGACAGGTTCTCTGTCTGCGCTATCGGAATATATGGCTGTCACGCCGTTATCCCTTAAGTCCGACGCAAGCCTCTGTGCTCTTGTTCTTGATGATGACATAAGAATAATGCGATATTTCTGCTTTTTCCATGAATTGATATCGGATATTAATGTTTCAAAAGAATTATTGTATGATGCGATACTTTTGGAGTTGATATTATAATGTCCCGATACCTGCAGAAGCGGGAGCCTGCAGTCAAGTGTCGCAACCGCCATCGCATATCTTGCACCTATTTTGGCGTAAATTTCGCCCTCTCCGAAAAGCACATCCGTCTGTGACGGAAGGATATTTCCCTTCTCCAGCCTGTGAGACATGCTTTCACTGAATTCCTTTGTTGATACACGCATTTTCTCATCAATCCGGTTCGGCTCATCCAGCACAACAAGTGTACTCTGCCGGTCAAAATAATCAATTAATGAAACACCCGTCTTAACAAATGAATTTATATAACTGTCACATCCGGTGTAATCTTTAAGGACAAAAAGTTTCTCCTTAAGCTGCTCAAAATTCTTCTTAATCTGTGCTGCTTCCGCCAGTCTGTTATCCTTCTCAAGCCGTGCGGCATACTCTTTTGTCTCTTTTTCAAGGCTTTCCATCGCATCCGCCATGTTATCATCCGGAATAAGTTCTATTGCCGGAAAAATTGTCACGTCTTCGACATTCTCAATCGAACGCTGGCTTTCGGCATCGAAACTTCTTATGGAGTCCACCTGTGTATCCCAGAGTTCTATTCTGTACGGATTCTCTGCCGTGAGCGGATATACATCAATTATTCCGCCCCTGACTGCAAACTGTCCGCCAAATTCAACCTGGGCACAGCGTTCATATCCCATAAGCGAAAGTTTCTCTGCAAGTTCGTCAACATCAATGTCATCATCCGCCGCTATTCTTATCGTGTACCGCTCATATACCTGTGGAGGCATAAGTTTATCCATACAGCCGTCAATTGTCGTCACTACCGTCAAGGACGGTTCTTCCGAAAGTCTGTGAACTGCTTCAAGACGTTCCTTCGCAAGCTGGTTTCCGTGTATGTCCGCACTATAGAAAATAAAATCCCTCGCCGGATAATATACCGTATTACGGTCCATTGCACGGTAATCCTCGTAAATCTGCCTTGCCCTTATTTCATTATAGGTCACGATAAGTCTGTACTTAAACTCCTTACCTACTCCATAAATAAAGTGCGGCTTCTGCTGCTCAACGCATCCAAAAGCCACCGGCACCCTGCCTGTTTTCTTCAGGTCGTATATTATATTATCATAGTATGCCAGTTCGCGGACCGGCAGTTCCAATACATTCATAATTCCTACCCGTTATATTTGTTCATGGCTGCATCGCATCCTTCACCGATCATGCATTCAACCGCCTCGCACGCCCTTTTAATTCCTTCGGATACCGTAGCCTCATCCTGGGATGAAAATCTTCCGAGAACATAATCGGCAAGATCCATTTCCTTCGGCTTATCCCCGACACCAAACTTAAGACGTGGAAAGTTCTCACTTCCAAGGTGCGCAATAATGCTTTTGATTCCGTTATGCCCACCGGCACTGCCTTTCTTGCGGATTCTGATTCTGCCGACATCAAGACTGATATCGTCGAAGAGAATGATTACATTCTCAGGCTCTACTTTATAATAATCTGCTGCAGGACCTACACATTCACCGCTGAGGTTCATGTATGTGAGCGGCTTGAGTAAAATTACTTTCTCTCCGCTTATAATGCCCTTACCAACAAGTCCGTTATGTTTCCTGTCGCTGAATGTTATCCCGTTTCTGACCGCCAGTTCATCTATCAGCCTGAAACCTATATTATGTCTCGTTTTATCGTATTTGGACTCAGGATTACCGAGTCCCGCTATTATATACATATTCTGTCTCTCCTTAAGCATTCGGATATTTTAGTATAGCACAATTTTACATCGTTATCCAATAAATTTGTTGAATTATTCATATATAAATGTTATTATCATATACATAAAAAAATTTAAAGGAGTTGATACTTTGGACCCCAGTGTCGCGATACAGATAGTAGCACTTGTAGTGCTTATTGCTCTGTCATCATTTTTTTCATCTGCTGAGACATCATTTGTCTCGGTTAATCTCATTCGTATGCGTTCACTCGCAGACGACGGCAACAAAAGAGCTGCCAGAGTTCTCAAGATTCGTGAGAATTCCGCCAAAATGCTCAGCGCCGTTCTTATCGGCAACAACCTTGTAAACATTTCAGCTTCAGCGCTTGCGACGATGATTGCGCAGTCGCTTTTCGGCAATTCCGCCGTCAGCATTGCAACCGGAATCATGACGGTCGTGGTTCTCATCTTCGGTGAGATAACGCCAAAGACCATCGCAACCGCCAATGCGGATAAAATTGCGCCGGCATACAGCAGCATAATCTGGCTGCTTATGATAGTGTTTACACCGGTAATTTTTATATTGAACAAGGTCTCATCGGCATTTCTTTTTATACTCGGATTTAAGTCTGACAAGAACCAGGCTTCCATAACCGAGGATGAACTTCGTACTCTCGTCAATGTAAGCCACGAAGAAGGCGTTATCGAGAATGACGAACATGCCATGATAAGCAACGTGTTTGATTTCGGGGATTCCCAGGCCAAGGACGTAATGATACCCCGCATTGATATGACATGCATCTCCGTAAACAGTACCTACGAAGAGATTGTTGAGGTGTTCCGCGAGGATAAATACACCCGTCTTCCGGTATATGAGGATAATGTCGATAACGTGATAGGTATTATTAATGTTAAGGACCTTCTTCTCTGTGACAAGGGAACCGAATTCAATGTCCGCAATATTCTTCGTAAACCATATTATACATACGAATTCAAGGATATTTCGGAACTTATGACCGAGATGCGTAAGACCTCCAACAATTTTACCATAGTTGTTGATGAATATGGTTCCACCGTCGGAATGATTACACTTGAAGATCTTCTTGAAGAAATTGTCGGTGAAATACGTGATGAGTATGACTATGATGAAGAGGATGACATTGTCAAAGTCAATGATACTGAGTACCTTTTATCAGGTTCTGCCAAACTTAACGATATTGATGATATCTTTGAACTTCCTAAGGACGAGGATGCTTCAGAATATTATGATTCGATCGGAGGTCTCATTGTCAAACACCTTGAACGGCTGCCGCAGGAAGGCGACGAAGTCGACCTTGACGGGCTTAAGTTCATAGTCGAAAAATGTGACAAAAACAGGATAATTAAAGTCAGAGCTTACATTGTTCCGCGCAATACTACAGATGCGGACGATACACACGCAGGAGGCACACATGAAAAAAATACTTAACGAATTCAAGGAATTTATATCCAAGGGAAACGTAATCGATCTTGCCGTAGGTATGATTATTGGTTCTGCATTCACAGCCATTGTGTCATCACTTTCTTCATCACGGCACTCTGTCTTTTCATTGTAGTCAAGACAATCAATGCCTTCAGAAATATTAAGAAGAAAGAAGAAAAGCCGGCTGAGCCGACTACAAAGATCTGTCCTTACTGCATGTCGGAAATTAACATCAAAGCTGTTAAATGTCCATGCTGCACATCGGATTTAGATAAATAATTACAGAATAAAACCGCGGTACATATCACAAGTACCGCGGTTATTTACTGTCTATCTGTTATCTTGTCCATAGTAAGCATTGGCTCCGTGTTTACGGTTATAATGCTTGTCCAGAAGATACTGCGGAACTCTCTGTGCTCTCGGATCCAGTACCATTGTATTATATGCCATTTCCGCAACATGTTCCATAACAGTCGCATTGTATACCGCATTGGCAGGGTCCTTGCCCCACACAAACGGTCCATGGTTACGGACAAGTATTCCCGGTGTAGCCATAACATCCGTTCCGTCTATCGCCTCGATGATTACTTTACCTGTATTGGTCTCATAATCACTTTCCACTTCGTCTTTGGTCAATGCCCTCGTACAGATTATATCATTGTAGAAATAATCTGCATGGGTTGTTCCGAATGCCGTAATAGGCATTCCTGCCTGCGCAAATGAAACTGCCCAATGTGAATGTGTATGAACCACCGCACCCATGTCCTTAAAATGCTTATATAATTCCACATGCGTCGGCGTATCCGAAGACGGTCTGTAACTTCCTTCCACAACATTACCGTCAAGGTCAACAACTACCATATCAGATGCTTTCATTCCGTCATAATCAACGCCGCTTGGCTTAATTACAACAAGATTACTGTCACGGTCAATCCCGCTCACATTGCCCCATGTATAAATTACAAGTCCCTGTCTTACAAGTTCAAGATTCGCATCAAGAACTTTTTCTTTCAATTCTTCAAGCATCCTTCTGTCTCCTTCGTCACGATATAAAATCTTTGTCTTTAAGTATGATCAACCCGCCGTTTTTCCTGGATGTCCGGCGTTTTCCCTTGCGGCTGCCGCGTTCAATCGCATCATCCACAATCTCTCTGATACTTTCAACTGCTTTGGTAGCATCTCCGGTATCAATGCCTCCTGCAAGAAGGTATAATTTAAGTAATGCTTTCTCTCCTATAATATAACCTTTCTCACGCGCATAGTCCTTAGCTGCTGCCACAAGTTCATTTACCGAATATCTTCTGACCTCAACACGATAGTCAAACATTCTCGAAAGATCCGGAACTTCTGTAAAAACACGGTTAATCGAATAATCCTCACCTGTTATGATTACAAGCATTGATTCTGTATCGCCTTCCATTACCTGTGCAAGTTCCCTGGCCGATTCTTTGGTAAGCTGTCCGGCATTTTCTATGATAAGAGTGATTCCCTTAAGCTTATCCGCAGATGCCAATATACTTTTACTGTTTATAGCCGCCGCATTGGTCTTGGCTATGCGCAGTTTCTTATTGTTGTCCTCCGAGTGCAGCGCCTTGAATAAATCGATTGCAAAATCCGTTTTATCGGTCTTGGCCCTTCCGACTACGGCAATATTACCGTGTGCAGAGGTTCCGTCCGGGACTTCACGTTTCTTATTATTGATAATCTCTGCAGCTGTCTCTTCCATTCCGCTGATGAAGAGATATTTCTGCAGATACCGGCGTTCCGAAGGCTTAAGGACATAGTCATTGTCGTTGTCTTCTTCAACCGCAGCCGTCATCTCATCTTCAGCCGCAGCCGTTATCTCATCTTCAGCCGCACTGTGTTCTTCCTCATATGCGGCAATCTCTTCTTCTGAAAATTCTTCTTCTGCCTCATCATCAGCCATTATTTCTCCGGCATCGTCAGCTTCATCATCAATGTACTCTTCTTCGGCAATCATTGTCGGTGCTTCTTCTCCGGCTCTGGCATCCAGTTCTTCCCTGACTTCGGCCATAAGTCTGGCTGCAATATCATTAATGGCATCTTCCGCTGCATCATTGATCATCTGTTCATCATCCGGTATTTTCTCCGGCTCTGCAGCTTCGGTTTCCGTATCAGTTTCCGGTGTATCTTCTACGGCTGTATCCTGCATGGATTCCATCCACTGCATTATGTCCATCTGACCGTCTATTACTTCACTTTCCTCCGGCTCTGCAGCTTCCGAAACTGTTTTTTTCACAGCTTCTTCCAATGACTCTTCCGGCCCCGTCTCATTGGTTTCCGGTTCCTCCTGCGGTTCGTCATCTTCGGTTACCAGTCTGACCATGTACTCATCATCTTCTTCAGGTTCAGCTGCCTCTGCGACGCTCTCTTCTTCCACCGGTTCTTCCTGCTTCTCTATGATCGTCTCAAAATCTTCTATAATGAATTCAGGATTGGTACCGGCCTCGCCCTCCATCTCACTCTTCTCAACGATATATTTAGGAAGCGCTCCCTCAGGCAACGGAACATCTGCTGTCATCGGTTCTTTAGTGTCATCTTCCATAACGCTTCTGTATCTGTTCCAATGATGCGTATTAATCCGGATTTCCTTGGTCGGTTCGTCTATGCCCTCATATATATCTTTATACTTATCTTCAATACTGTCCGGCTCAGACTCTTTCTCTACTTCCGGCTGTTCTTCGGCTTCTTCCGGTTCTTTCTCCGCCTCCGGCTGTTCTTCGGGCTCTTCGGCTTCTTCCGGCTCTTCCCATGTGTCTTCCTCCGGTTCCACGAATTCAGTAGTCTCCGACGGTTCCACGGCTTCAGTGGTCTCCGATGGTTCTTCAATTCCGGCCGGTTCGGTTATTTCCGGCTCAGCCGCCTCTTCTCCCTGACCGGTTATTTCCGGCTCAGCCGCCTCTTCTTCTCCCGGACCGTTTATTCCACCGAGAATCTTCGCCATGCTTTCGGCAAGCTGTGCCTGTATGTTCTGAGTATCATATATAGAATAATCTTTTTCCTGTACCTTATATTCTTCCTGCGGTTCAGGTTCCTTAACTTCCTCATGTTCAATATCAGGTTCGCTGTCATATTCCGGCATAACCGTGCTGTATTCCATACCGGCCGCGCGGTATTCTTCCATCATATCAAGCTTGGCCTGCTGTGATTTGGTAAGCTTGGCATAACGGTTCTTAAGCCTCAATGCCTTCTCAACATATTCTCCTTCATTGAACCAGAGAATCAGATCATCACATTCACGCACACATTCATCAATTCTTCCCGCCTGAGCATATAGTTCGGCAAGTTCATATTCATATTGTTCGTCAAGTTCACTCTGCTTGTACTCTTCAAGAATCTCTATAAGGCGTTCAACCGGCGCCTTACGTGCCTTGTTAAGCTTATACATAAGGATATATTTTTCCGTATCCCTCGGTGCTGCCTCTACGAATTCGTTATACAAATCATCGGCTTCATCAAGATCATCTATCGCAATTGATATCTCCGTGAGCTTATATATAAGCCTCTTGCCACCGAGATTTCTGTTATAGGCATACACACAGATATTGCGTGCATCCTTAAGCCTTCCGGCTCTCTCATAAACGTCCTCGGCAATGGCAAGTTCTGACCATTTCTTGACTTTACGCCACTCGATCGTTTCAACGACCTTGGCCGCTGCCTCATAATCGCCTTTGTCACGTAATTTATTTATCTGTTCAAGTTTAATTCCAAATTCAACTCGGTCCACACCAATTACCTCTCATTCTGTAAAGCGGAATTTTCTCTAATAATTTATTGTATCACAGCGGCATATCAATGTCAAAAATCATGTGTTAAAAAAATCCTCGATTGTTGACTGTTCGTAATCAAGCTGCACATATTCCATCTCATCGGCTTTAACCTGACTTCTGTAATCGACAACAACTGTCTGTTGTCTGCCTGCCACAAGTTTCTGTCCGAGAATGTAATTCACATCAAACATTCTGGTAATTGCCGGTGTGGCGCCTCTTGCCGGAACGATCAGCTGGACATGGTTGGTCTTAAGCATACCGAAAATCGGTTCCCAGATATACACATCCTTCGCCGCACCGAATGGGTTATCTATGAAAATAGTATTACCGGTTATCTGTGAATCCTTATTGGCTGAATTCAGACACGCAATATAATTGATAATCGCTATAAGGAACTGTATGTATATACCCTGCGACTGGCCGGTACTACCGACCGCCTCCTCGTACCTGAGATAACGGCTCTGATCCTTAATATGTTCCCTCTTGTAAAGCGAGAGTTTAATACTGTTCATATCCTGGACTACGACTGAGAACAACCGCTTCCATGAAAGCCGTCCCTTGATGTATTTGAGTTTGTCTTCCGGAGAATGGAAGGTTTCTGCCGCCGACACCGTCTCATTGATATATACTGACATTCTGTCCTTATACATATCTTCCCTGATATACGGAACCGATAATGTGATTATTGGTATAACCTCATCATCCAATGTAATACGTGATAACTTAGGAAGTCTGTCAAGTTCAGTTCTGATATTGCTGCATATCTGTATACATCTGTCCTCAAACCTGTCCTTAATATGTTCCATCTCACCAAGACTTTTGTCAATTCTGTCACGTTCAAGCGCTATGCATTCATTGGTCTGCTTAAGTCCATCCACCATTGCCGTCACATCTGCCACGCATTGCGGAAGTTCGACCGATGCCATGATTTCCTGCGCGAGTTCATATGCCTTAAGGTCCTCCAGTGAAGTTATAAGTTTCTGTTTTCTGTTATAAAAATCTGTTTTGAGTCTGTCTTCCTCTTTGAGAACACGGTTATATTCTTTACGTAATTCATCATATGAAGACACATCCGCAGTCAATATTCCATTAGCAGTTTCACGTCCGGAAAGTCCTGCATTGGTGACAATCCTTTCCAGGTCGCGTTCCATGACCATCGCATCCCTGTTATCATTTTCAAGCTGTCTTATCTGCGATTTAATATCACTCCGTCTTGATGTAATTTCAGACATCTTATGCCTGAACACAGCTATGCTCTCCTTCGGATTATCATCGCTTGTGCGTTCAAATGTGCCGTATTTCTCCTCATACACCCTGCGCGCATGCTCAATGCTTCCTTCGATTCTGTTTCTGGAAGCTGACTGTGCATCTATTTCGGAATCTTTGGCAGCCGCTTTGCGGTCTGAATCGTTAATTTCACGACGCAGGTTCTCAATATATGCCTCATCGCGTATTACAAGCAGTCCCTTTTCAAGATTCTCTTTGGCATCCTCAAGCGACATACCGTTGCGTTTTATGCTCCTCTCAGATTTATCCATTGCCGCGCGGCAGTTATTCATAAGCCTTGTCTTATCCTCTATATCACCGTTGCGGCCGGTTATAAGCTCCTGCAAAGCCGCAAACCTGGCATCGACTGCCTCTTCAAGCATACCCTCAGGGTTGGCGGCATCATCATTTTCACGGTAATACGGTCTGTAAATACTATTATAGACTTCATCATCCCTATCAATATCAGCTCTTATTCTGTCACGATTATTGACCGCATTTTCAAGTTTCACGGAAAGATTTTCCTCGTTCCGGGCAGCAATATCGTATTCCGCCCTGGCCTTATCCATCTCAGCACGGACTTTCTTTCTGCGTTCACGCAGCCCGATAAGTTCGGCATAAATCGCAAGATTATCCTCAAGCATCTTTCTGCGTGCCATACATTCATCAAGATGTTCTTTTTCAGCTGCAAGAGCCTTCTTCAATGCCTCATTTCTCACAGTTTCGTTAGATATTGTCCTGTCACACAGCTCGATTTCATCCTGCAGCTGTGCCATATCTTCTTCGATCTGACCAAGCTCCGATTTGATTATTTCCGCCGGTTCATCCTCTAAAACAGTTCTTGCGGTCACGATATCATCTCTTATAACCTCGGCCTTATCGCGGATGCTCACAAGACTCTCTTTTGCCGTCTTTAATTCCTCCGATACATTATCTGTCTCGGCTGCAAGTGCCGCTTCATCCCACAGAAAATCCATTCTCTTATATGCGGCATTCATACTGCCTGCATCCGGGAAATCCATTTCGTTTCTGATGATCGGAACCATATAAGTTCCGGTGTTCATCGAATAAATAACCTTATCCGCCGCTATCGCATCATACGCATCACCGGCAACGATCACATAAGGCAGATATGGATATTCCCTTATCATATCCACGCCGGCATCACGTCCCGCACGGACAGCATTTCCGTAACGACCCCTGAGGTAATCGAGAACCGCTTCAAATCTGCTGTCATAATCAGGCACTTTATGCTCTTTGATATTGCCAAGATATGCCTGAAGACTGTTAATTTCATTTTCCTTCTCTATCTGCTGTTTTAATGTACTGTCATATATCTGATGCATCGTGTGTATCAGCGCATCACGGCTGCAATTATATATATTACACAATGTTGATATGTGTCCGGTTCTCTTTACGGCAGCTTCATAACGCGTCGCCGCTTTGTCATAATCCGCCTTCATCCGTTCATATCTGTTCCGTGCAACAGCTGCTTTCTTCTCATTATCGCGTATAATTCCGGCACACTTAGCTGTATTTTCGTCAAGTGACGCGATATTTTCCCGGCTCTTATCAATATCATTTCCGTTATCTTCATATGCCTGGCCGAGCGCATCCGCAACTATAAGCGAACACTCCTTAAGGCCTGCCATCAGGCTGCTTTCTTTGGAAAGGCAGATTGAGTTGACCTCATCATATATTCCCTTTTCGCTGCTCATCCCCGCAAAAAGAGCGCGCACCTTCTCCTTCTCTGCCTCATATTCGGATTTAATGTCAGCTGCCGTTTCCTCTGCCCGGTTAAGACCCTCCAGATTTAATGCTCTTTTTTCGGTATAAAATCTGTATTTCAAAGCAGCCAGCCGGTGCATGGACTCAATTATCTCTTCATCATCCTTGCTTCGGTTGGCAATCAATTCTTTTAATTTATCATACTCTGCACCCGCATCCGTATAATCCCTGTACTCCAGCGCAATATCATTAAGCCTTATCTGTTCTTTAAAACCGGCGCTGCGGTCTGAAATCGCATTTCTTGCCGCTATCGTCTCCTCTATAAGACTGTTCAATTCATTCAGTTCGTTATACTCTTCCTCTATCTCCGCACGGGCTGCACCGGCGGATGCCACATCATATTCCTCATCCAGCGATGCGTATGTGTTTTCAAGATTCTCCAGCTGCTCTTTCTTTCCCGCAAGTTCTCTCCGGCATGCCATAAGACATCCGACAAGTCCGTCCGCTGTATGCTCTTTCCTGTCATACAATTCTCCAATTGTCCCAAGTCCGCCCGCAAATTCATCCAGCAACTCCATCTGTCTGTCATATCCGGCAATTTCACCACGTCGCTTTGCCAGTTCAATGAGTTTGTCCTTGATGTCAAGAAGTGTCCTGGCCATTTCGTCATCATCTGCCTCACCGTTGCGGATTCTGTTATTATAGGATTTCTCGATTATCTCCTCAATGAGAAGATCCTCTACAACTTTCCTTGTGGTTTTATAACTGTTTTCAAAATAAGTCCGGACATGTCCCTCCGTCTTATTAATTCCGCGGATAATCTCCCACTGGCTCTCATGAAGTCCGTAATTACTTATAAAATTCTGATAATCTCCCTTTCGTTCAAAAATATGCACCTCAACCCCATAATCATGTTTTTCGAGGTCGCGCAGATATGCCTTAAGTCCATTGTATGTCACACGTTCACTTCCGTTTGAAAGCGGCAGGTTCTTAATATCGTTGTCACCGAATTCCTTATAGAAAATACAATAGTTAAAATACTCAATGCTCGCGAGCTCCCTTTTTGAATCCTCGGAATTATCCTTACCTTTACGCGCGCAGAAACCTGTTGTCATATAGCGGTAACCATCCCTTACATCGCACGCATCCAGTTTCCATTCTATCAATGAATGAATTACCGTATTAACACCCGGTGTCCTGAAAAGTTTCTCGACCGGCTGCTTGTCATCAAGCGTGCAGTTAGGTATCAGATTCTGCAGCAGCAAAAGCATAAGCACGCTCTTGCCACCACCGTTTGCAAGGTCATATATACTGTTTCTGCATGAGAAACGCATCATAAAATCATCATAAAACTGTGTACCGAAATTATATTTTACATTGTTTACCCTGATTCTGTTAATCTGCGGCATCTGTATCTTCCTCCTTATCCGACGACAAAATCTCATGAAGCCGTCCTCTGTTTTCCTCAAAATATTTCTCGGCGATTGCCTTGAATCTCGGAGTAGGATAATATAATTCTCCCGATTCCATAAACAGATTCTGCGTAATCAGAAAATTAAATGTCAACTTCACATATCCCATGCGCGAATTTTTTGCTGCCCTCTGTCCGCCCTTGTCCTCAACACTTACATCCGGGAGTTCGTCCCACACAAGTGCAACTGCCTTGAACGATTTTTCTTCCGCCTCATCCATCACGATTCCGGATGAGTGATCTATCATTCCTCCGAGAGATGCACTCACCGCTTTCACAATATCTTCCTGCCTGATATATTCCAGAAATGTCCCTGTCATGGAATCTTTGTAAAATCTGATTATGATCGTATATATTATAAAGTACACCAAAAACAGTTCTTTATTGAGTCTGAGTCCCATTATTTTCTTCAATTCCTCATTGGAATAACCGAATACTCTGTTGTCCGCACCGGCGCTTATGAAAAGCGAATCGTTATATTCATACAGATTAATGTCAAATCTCTTTAAAATCTGTACAACACAGTCATATACCTCGCTGTTATGGCTATACTCATCATACAGCATCGCATTCGCGCCGCCGGCTTTCACATCCTCGCCCATAAAAAGCGCGGTCACAATATCAAGTGCCTTTTCAAGATTTCTGTTTTCCATATTGCCCTGCCTCTCTGTCAAATCCTTTTTATCGTAAAATCAGTAATGCTCATTCCCGTATAAGGAATGATTTCGTGCAAATTACCATCCGCCAGTTCAAGTATAAAATGCATTCCGCTGTATTTAAGGAACTCCTCCCTGTCCATAAGCCCTGCTATAATCTCATCAAGAAAAGTTTCTCCGGTATTCTCGCCGGCCTGCATAAAATAATCTTTTTTTCCGCAAAGATGTACGAGAAAAGCATAATAATCCCCATTTTTGAAGACTTCACTGCCAAAAATGTTCATAACTGCGTCATTGTATTCACCCAATGTAAACTCATCATTCTTCGTGAGCATCTCCAGAAGCACATGCATAAGTGCACCCGCATTCCGCCTGAATCGTTCATCATCAAGTTCATCCTCAAATACAATCTCTGCCGCCGTCTCTTCTTCTATCTGCTCAGGTGTCTCTGCCTCATACGGCCTGTAGCTGAGAATATCTTCGACCTTGACCAGATCAAAAGTCTTATGTATATTCAATCCAAGAAACGGTTTTACCACATATTCAAGTGCCTGCGGCATGTCCTTCTTAATCATAATATCAAGTGCGCCCTTGAAATCAAACCGGCTTCTTAACCGGCCGAGCTTTGCTTTTCTCACGATTTCATCAGTCCTGATTCCAAGTTCCGTACAAGCTTTAAGAAGTTCACTGTGATTATTCATCGCTATTTTGAGTTCCGTATCAAGTCTGTATATCTGTTCCGCAGCTTTTGAAGAACGGCTATCGTCCGCATCGCCAAACCGGCTCATTGCCGATTCGATCAATTCCCTGTTCTTGGCAAATAATTTCTGTTCGTCCGAGAACCATCTTATTCCCGTATCAAAAAAATTCTCATACGCATCAACTCCGGCAAATACATCCTCCGAGAGAATATCAAGCACTTTATTGCGGCGTAATTTCAACCGTTCCACTTCCTCGTTAATCCTCTTAACGACTTCTGTTCCGCCCTTGAAATCTTCGGACTCAATCATTTTCTCGAGAAGAAGCTGCTCTACGTTAATGCGGCTCTCATCCTTGATTTCCTTGGTTTCAAGATAAAATTCTATTCCGTCCGGACTTATCGAATACCATACCGTTCCATCCTGTATTCTGCTCTCAAGCAGCTTCACCCTCGATACCCTGCGTACCCGGTCAACCGGGTCATAATACTCAAACATAAACGGTCTTCCGTCATTCTTGAGTTTGTCGAATATATAATCCACCAGAACCTTATTATCCTCCGGTGTGAGCGTAACGGCAAAATCACGTCTGATGCATGCACTCATAAAATCATAATACATCTGATATGTAACATCGCGTTCTTTAAAGTTATTTTCCTCAATAAAAAAGCGCAGGACAGCCATAAGAATATATCCCATATCAAGATTGTCATAAATACCGTCCTTAAACCATGAGAAGGACACCTCAGACAATTTGAAAAAAGGATAATACTTTCTAAGGTTGAGCATGCGCTCTTTGTGGTCTGCAATTATGTCATTGACTAAAATATGCTCCTGCGGCATAAGTGCCTCCGTATACTAAAGCTCCGTACGCCCGTCAAGCGCGCGTAGAAGCGTAACTTCATCTATATATTCAAGGTCTCCTCCGACCGGAACTCCGCTCGCTATTCTTGTAACCTTTATTCCCGTCGGTTTGATCAATTTGGAAAGATACATCGCCGTCGCTTCTCCCTCAAGGCTTGAATTCGTGGCGATTATAACCTCATCAACATCTCCCTGAAGTCTTATGAGAAGTTCTTTAATCTTAATATCGTTCGGGCCTATTCCAAGCATCGGCGAGATTGCCCCATGCAATACATGATACACTCCGGTGTACTTGCCGGTTTTCTCATATGCCGCAAGGTCCCTTGTATTCTCAACAACCATAATCTCTTTATGATTCCGTTGTGTATCCCGGCAGATAGGACACTCATCACTGTCCGTAAGTGTCTGGCATACCTTACAATAATGTACATTGTTCTTGGCATCGACTATTGCCTGCGCGAGTCCTTGCGCGCGCTCCTTTGGCATATTGATTATATGAAAAGCAAGGCGCTGCGCCGTCTTGGCGCCAACGCCCGGAAGTCCTGCCAATTCTTCAATTAACCTGCTTATCTGCTTTCCGTAATAATCCATCAGAAAGGAAATCCTCCTCCGAGTCCTCCCGTAATCTTAGCCATGGACTCCTGTGTGCTGTCCTCAACCTGTCTTATTGCCTCGTTGGTAGCCGCAACAATAAGATCTTCCAGCATCTCTATGTCATCAGGATCAACTACTTCCGGAGAAAGTTTAACCTTGGTAACTTCTTTCTTACCGGTAATGGTAACCTCTACGGCACCGCCGCCGGCTGCTGCCGTAAATTCCTTCTCCTCAAGTTCTTTCTGGGATTCCTCCATCTGTCTCTGCATTCTCTGTGCCTGCTTCATCAGATT
>OHOI01000527.1_pt1 | contig 22149 bp, 23 predicted proteins | sample 1569781 | NCBI WGS metagenome assembly OHOI01 (sample SAMEA3879587, study PRJEB24766) | human gut metagenome | biome: human-associated habitat; feature: feces | place: USA | collected 1985/1987 | reverse complement strand
ACGGCGAGGGTACCTATGGCTATTCCGGCAAAACTTCCGAATAATATCAGGGGAAGCGGGTAAAAGGAGCGAAAGGAAAGAGAGACATCATACTGTTGGAAAAAATAGATACTATTTCCAAACATTCCGCCCCAGAATACCCAGGTTTCATAGGTTCTCATGGCATAACCGGTATGTGTTTTGTCCGCCATTCGCGGAAGAAGGCTTAAAGATGTAACCAGGGCAAATACACCCGCAGATACACCGAATCCTGCACCGATCCCCGTAATAACCGATAATAAGAATGTCATACCTGCCTCCTACTGAACATCGATATGTTTGTTATTTCTTTTTACACCATCGATGAATGTGGTTTTAATATCATTTTCATATAAATACGCATCTGCGATTTCGAGCTGCTTTTCATTGCCCAAACTATCCTTAATTCTTACAATGTCTTTGTAAACAGCTCCGTCAGGAAGACCTTCGCACCCGAAATCAGGTTCGTCAATTCTTATAACTGTATAAATATTATCCATAATTATGCCTCGTACTTGTTTTTTGAAAGCACTGACAAAACCGTTAATTTTTAATAATATTTTTAAATGCGGGAACTATCTGAGCCGCAACTATTGATTTTACCAAATCAAGCGGAATAAACGGCACAAATCCGATTAAAAATGCACTCTGTAAATTAAGATGATTCTGTGCCATAAGCCAGAACATTCCAAGAATGTCAATAATCAACGCACCCGCAATAGCAGAAAGTGTATATCTTATACGGTTATATTTTTTACCTCTGATAAGCGGAAGAATTACAGCAACGAGAATAAATGTTGCAGTATAACCGCCCCATGGTCCGATTAAATAACCTGTTCCGGCACCGCCGCCGATAAATACAGGAAGTCCTACCACACCGAGAAGCATCCATACAAGAATGATAAAAAATGACTGCTGAAGCGGAAATAACAATGCAATAAGAAGAATTACAAAGTTAAGCAGTGTAATATGCGGTGCTCCGGGAACTGGAATCGGTATGCTGATATATGCAGAAATACATAAAATTGCAGCAAATATAGCCATCATGACTAAGCTTTGTGTTGTAAATGCAGGTTTTGCACCCGCTACTGGTTTTGTTGGTGTTTCCATTTTTATTATACCTCACTCGTATATATTTTGTCTAAAGCAAGTATAATAAACGCCCTCTTTATTGTCAACCTTTATTTCATTGTAGTTTACATTTCGTTGACAATATACATTTTACTGATTATAATATCATTTATTAATGTTTTTTATATTATGATTGTTTTACCAGTTACTATTTTTATCAGAAAGCAGGTTATTTTTATGACAATAAATGATTTAAAAGATAAAGTAATATCAGGCGGGTTAATTACAATCGACGATGCTTTGTTTCTTTCGGAAGCAGACCTTGATGATTTGTGCAAAGCCGCCGATGAAATACAGCACACATTTTTTGGAAATGACTTTGACATATGTGCCGTTGTCAATGTAAAAGGCGGAAAATGTTCCGAAAACTGCGTTTACTGTTCACAGTCAACATGTGCAAAAATTCCCGTCAAAGCCCATGCAATGATTTCTCCGGAGCTTCTTTTAAGACACGCAAGACTCCGTAATCTTCACGATATACGCCACTACTGTCTGGTATCATCCGGAAAACGCGTAAGCGACAAAGACATTGACAAAATATGCAGCGGAATCAAAGCAATCTGCCGTGATACTAAACTTTCGGTCTGTACCTCTTTTGGTCTTCTGGGCGAAGAGCAATTCAGAAAACTTAAAGAAGCAGGCGTTGTAAGAATACATAACAACCTTGAGACATCAAGACGATATTTTCCGTACCTGTGCACAAGCCATACATATGACGAAAAAATCGCCACAATAATTGCGGCAAAAAAAGCAGGGCTTGAAGTTTGCAGCGGCGGTATTTTCGGTGTCGGTGAAACAATGAAAGACCGCATCGATATGGCATTCACGCTGCGTGACCTTGATGTCACATCAGTGCCGATTAATCTTTTAAATCCAATAAAAGGCACACCTATGGGCGATTTTGCTCCGCTTACAAAAGAAGAAATTTTAAGAATAACCGCTCTCTATCGTTTTATACTTCCGAAACAATATATAAGATTAGCCGCAGGCAGAAATTATCTTCCCGACAGCGGCTTTTCATGTTTCAAATCAGGTGCCAACGCGACAATCACAGGAAATATGCTGACCGTAAAAGGAATTTCAATGGATGAGGATATTCGCACCATAAAAGAAATGGGCTATAAAGTTATCTGATTTTTGATGTATTACGAGTATCTTTTACAGTCAAGGCAACTCCTGCCGCAATACATACAATTCCTGTTATGCAGGATATGACGCTTCCTACTGCGGGCTGTTTTTTCACAAAATAAACCGCTGTGGGACCGTCAATACTTCCGCGAACGGCTTCAGACGTCTGCATGTATGGATTCTTTAAAAAATATATTTCTGCTGTTATCAGTGCAATGCCGACAGCAACACATATAATAGTTATACTTTTATGTAACTTTTTTCTTCTCATATTATATTTTTCAATCTCTTCCTTATATAATGCAAGTTCCCGCTTTTCCTCTTCGCAATCTGCGTAATTCTTATCTGCATCGGCATTATCATATGAAAATCTTACGATTTTAAATGAATTTTTTCAATCGACGATGCGTAGAGTGACTAGAATTTTTTATCGGTGCGGGTTATAATGTTGTTATTATTCGGTATTTTAACAATTAAAGAATTTTTGACATACCGGGATTTACGGAGATTACATATGAAAATTGCTGTTTGTGATGACGATATTGCGGAACTTAATAACATTTGCGAAATACTAAATAACTATTTTGAAGAAAAAAAATACGATATTTATATTTCAAAATTCGGAAGCAGTGTAGAACTTGCCTCTATTATACAAAAAGAAAAATTCGACATATATATTCTTGATATTGTCATGCCCGTCTTAAGCGGTATGAATCTTGCAACCGAAATACGCAGTTTTGACAAAGCTTCCGATATTATTTTTCTTACGTCTTCACCTGAATTCGCTGTTGAAAGCTACTGTGTCAAAGCAACTGATTACATATTAAAACCTGTTGACAAAAATCGTCTTTTAAATTCAATTAACGAAATTGCCGAAAAAAGAAAATATGAACAAGAAAAATATGTTGTAATAAAGAGCAATATTGGTGTACACAAAATTATGTTATCCAATATTATCTGTGTCGAAGCACAAAAACATCATGTCATATATCACTTAAAAAACGATGAAAAAATCGAATGTACGGATAAATTTTCAAATGTATGTGAATTTCTTTTAAACAACCATGAATTTATTCTCGTTCATCGCTCTTTTCTCGTAAATATGAATTATATACGACACATTGACGCCACAGATATTTATATGCAGAATTCACTTATAATTCCACTTGCACAACGAAGAGTTGCCGATATTAAACGACATTATCTCGCATTCCAGATGGAGGACTGAAAATATGGATATTTCTGTCATTTTAAATATAACCAACTATATATTTGTATTAATTTTCGGAATCGTTGTATCATTATGTCTCGCAGATATAAGCTGGAAAAAATACAGCAGCTTTTATATAATTACACTTATTTTATTTGCGTTAATTCAGGCTGTTTTCTATTTTGTCCTCGGTGAAACAGTTCTTTATAAATGTTATCCTCTCCTTATACATATTCCACTTATTTTATTAATATGTTTTTATTTTCATAAAAATATATTAATTTCCGTAACCTCAGTTCTTGCCGCATATCTTTTATGCACACCAAGAAAATGGTTTGGAACTCTTGCAGCATCATTTTTTGACGGTAATACTCTGGTTTCTGATACTGTTTCCATTCTTGTCACAATTCCGCTTATGATTCTCGTTATCAAATACATGTCTCCGTACATAATCCGCCTGAAATATGAATCAAAGAAAGCTTTGTTATTATTTTTCATGCTTCCTCTGGCTTATTATATTCTGGAATACGCATTTACTGTATACACTGATTTGCTGTATACAGGCGGAGCTGTTGTCATAGATTTTATGGACAGTTTTATTGTTGTATTTTATTTTATATTATCAATGTTATCGTTAAAATTTTCCGATGAAAAAAATAAAGCTGAACGCGAAAATCTGCTGCTCACGACGGCAACTTCACAAGCTGCAAAAGAAATAGAACAGCTGTCCTTTTCGCAAAAACAGTCTTCTATATACAGACATGACCTGCGTCACCATATGAATTTTATAAAAAACTGTATTGAAAATAACGAAACTTCACAGGCTCTCTCTTATATTGATGAAATATGCACCGGACTTGAAAACAGCCGTTTTATCAGATATTGCAGCAACGAAGCGATAAATCTGATTTTGTCATCATATGCCGACAAAGCTGCTGCCCAAAACATAACTGTTAATTTTAATGTCACCGCATCAAATTTTGATTCATTTAAAATAGCAGATTTATGCAGCCTGCTTGCAAATGCTCTTGAAAATGCCCTCAATGCATGCACACACATTTCTGAAGCTGAACAACGCTATATCAATTTAAAAATTTATGAAAAAAATGAACAACTCTGTATAAATATTGCAAACAGCTACTGCTCATCTCCAAAATATGCACCTGTCTTTAAAGACGGTATTCCTGTATCATATCGTCCCGGCCACGGAATTGGCGTACAGAGCATGATTTCCGTCATGGAAAAATATCATGGTCTATACGGATTTTTCACCGACGACAGAGAATTCCGTTTTCAGGCGACTATTAATATGACGGGGAACTTGGGGATGTAGATAAACTCACGAATATCTGAAATAACATATGTGGATAAAAATCACCTCCTTGTTGCATATATATCTGTTATTTTTTGATATAATCGTCTTTCTGAGAGGCGGATTTCCCGTACTCTTTCTAACTGCTCCTTAAAATAATCTTTTGTTAAAACAGTCCCAAAATTTTTTAATCTCTCATCATCCATAGCAAATCCTTTAACTGCAAATTCCTCAATTATATGATTTGCCCACTTTCTGAACTGGATAGTTCTCGGAGAATCCACTTTATTTCCTACCGCAATGATTGCACTCAGATTATAATGATTGGTATTATATGTTTTTCCATCAGCGGCAGTTATTCAAAATTTTCGAATAACTGAATTCTCATCTACTTCTTTATCCATAAATATTTTTTTCAGATGATAATTAATCGTATTTGTCTCTACATTATATAATACCCCCATCATTTTCTGGGTAAGCCATACATTTTCATCAGAATATATAGCATTAACATCTCCTTCTCCAGTCGCAGTTATAAATGTAAGATACTCTGCTGCTGAAGAACGAACAATGCTAATTTCACGCTTGTTGTCTTTCATCTTGTCACCTCAATTTTTAATCGACTAGACTGCTTTATGAAGATTCATATATCTGTCTCTCGCATCTGGTATGCTTCTTTCATCCATCCCCTTTAACACGAAGGTCAGCTTATATGGATCGACTGTACCATCCTTTGCGTTCTTTAGCTTAGCTCTGATAGCCTTCATCTTATCTACAATGTTTTTCTGTGATAATGCACAGTCAGAAAATATTACTTTCTCTTCCTCGCATTTGTCCAGCTTCTTGCTAAGCTCACTGTATTTATCATCGAGATACATATCGGTCAATTTCTTTCTTTTTTCTCAAGACTGGCTATATCCTTCTCAATAGCTTGCTGTATGAATCTATCTGTTACTGTTGGTACTCATAGAAGTCTGTCCTTCATCTACCATAGTCATTCCACTTTCATAACCAGCAACAAAATCATTGTAGATTGCCAATCAGTATTAGTCAATTTGATTTTGTCATACAGGAACACTTTTCATATTCATCACGCCATGCATCTCCATTGGAGTCTGACAGACACTTGCAATCCAGAAGTATTCCATATAATACTTCTCTCATACATAAATCACCTCGGCATTTACAATTTCAGAGGCACAATTTCGAATGTTATTCATCTTGCAAATCAATAAAAATGTATTTTCTGCTTTGAGTTTCTCTGTTACATTGTCCTTTTCGGCAAGTGATTTTATCAGCTCCTGAAATATTTCCTCGGCTCGTGTATCGACTTCGGCAAGATGTTCATACAGCCTGCTCGAAGTCAGATAATTATAATAGAGAACTCGATGATTTGATTTTAAATGTCGCTTGTAACGCTGCCCCACACGCCGATTTGATATTCATTCTGTTCTGCCTGCTCTACATTTGGGAGCATATAATCTCCCGCCTGATGATACTCAACGCCTTGTTCTTCAAATATTGTTTTCATAGAAAAATCCTCCTGTAATTTGACTGTACTATCATTTTACAGAAGGATTCTTGTTTATACCAATATGCCGATTACACTTTAAATCATTCTAAAATAACGAAGTGCTTCTTCAATCATTTCTACTTTTTCAAGCTGGCAGTGTGGCTGTCTTGCATCTGCGGATTTTGGCTTATTATAATTTTCTCGTTCAATAATGCCATACTTATCTTTTACCTGAGCAATGTATAGATTTGTAACTTTCGTATCGTATTTGTCCAAGATATACTGTTTGATTTTTTCATACGTTGCTTTTGCTTCAGAAGCAGTCAAATCAAGCTCGTCCATATCCACTTTGAGGTCGATATATGCGTCGGAAGTTTTTCGGACCAGCTTCACGACATTTTCCACATGCACAGTATGAGCAAACTGGTCTACAGGCTGAACACGAGCTATCTCGTAACCATTAGCAACAAGATATTTCAGGTCGCGTGCAAGTGTTGCCGAATCACAGCTCACGTACACAATCCGCTTAGGATTCATTTTGACAACCGTATCAAGAAGTGTCTCATCGCAGCCCTTTCTAGGCGGGTCAACAACCACAACATCAGGATTAATCCTCATTACAGACTCAAAGGAGGCTGAATCGGACAATTCAGAACTTTCTTTTGAATCAACCGGCTCATTTTCCGCTTTTTTCATATCTTCATCATAAATACGCGGCACAACCTCTTCTGCCTTGCCGACAAAAAATTCAGCATTATTAAGAGAATTGCGGAGTGCGTTATTTTTTGCATCCTCTATCGCCTGTGGAACAATCTCGACACCGTATACCTTTCGTGCCTTTGTTGCCATAAGAAGCGATATTGTTCCTATTCCGCAATACAAATCCCAGACCGTCTCATTTCCCGTAAGTTCTGCATATTCAAGAGCTTTACGATAAAGCTTTTCCGTCTGCACAGGATTGACCTGAAAAAATGAGAGTGGTGAAATTCTGAACATAATCCCGCAGATACTGTCCTCGATATAGGAATTCCCCCATATTACTGAACATTCACTGCCAAGAATAACATTAGTTCTTTCCTTATTAATGTTAATCATAATTGATGACATTCCGCTGATATCTTTTAAACAATCTGCCAGCTTGTCAGCATGCGGAAGCGTTTTACCGTTTATAATAAGACAGACCATAATCTGACCGGTATGTTTTCCTGTTCTTATCAGAATATGACGGATAAGTCCATTGTGGGACTGCTCATCATAAACGCTTATATTGTTTTCATTGATAAATGTACGGATTTTCTCAAGAATCTGTGCATTTTCAGGTGCACCGATTGCACACTGCGTATAATCTACAATACTGTGTGTTCTTCCTGCGTAAAAACCAATTACAACTTTTCCGTCCTTATTTCTTCCGACCGGATACTGTGCTTTGTTGCGGTAATTAAACGGATTCTCCATTCCTATTACAGGAAGAACTTCACAATCTGTTATTCCACCGATTCTTGCCAGATTGTCACGGACAAGCTTCTGTTTATATTTAAGCTGTGCTGAGTACGACATCTGCTGAATCTGACATCCGCCACACTGCCTTGCAACAGGGCATACAGGTTCTACCCTGTCTTTAGAAGGTGTTATTATCTCCATGAGCCTTGCATATCCGTATGTCTTTTTTGCCTTAATAACTTTGGCTTTTATAATGTCACCTATAACCGCATCTTTTACAAAAAGTGTATAACCATCGGCTTTGCCTATTCCCGCACCGTCTGTTCCTATATCTTCTATTTCAATCGTAACCTGATCGTCTTTTTTTAACATAAATTCTCCTATAAGATGAATTCTTATCTACACAATTGTTCTCTTGATATTAGCATCAATCCATCTGTTGTATCCAAGCCAGTCATTTGTATCTTTCGCCTCAAGTGCCTCACGCATTGTCTCCATTTTTGCATCACAGTCATCTGCAAATGCAAGAGCAAGTGCCTCCGCTATTGCCGGTTTTTTCGGCGAACCATACTCTAGTTCACGATGATGTGCAAGTATACAATGACCTATTTCCGCTTTCAATGTTTCAGGAAATCCTTCTATCTGATTCATTTTCTGAGTAACCATCTCGTATCCCATTACAATATGTCCGAGGAAATTCCCCTCATCCGTATAATCATTTTTAGGAAATTCTGCAAGTTCCCTTACCTTACCGCAGTCGTGAAGCATTCCACAGGCAACCAGCAGATCCCTGTTAAGAAAATCATAATTTGATGCAATTTTATCACACATTCTTGTCACACTAAGGCTGTGCTCAAGAAGTCCGCCTGCAAATCCGTGATGAACAGACTTTCCGGCTGCAACTGACTTGAATTTTCTGATAAAGTCCGCATCATCCACAAAAAATGCTTTTAAGAGTGATGAAATATATGTATTTTTAATACTTCCCGCAAACTGAAGAAGCTCTTTATACATATCATCAATATTGAAACGGCTGCTTGGAATATAATCAGATTCAATATATTCACCCTCGTCAGCCTTTCTGATTCTGTCAATCTTTAACTGTAATGCTCCATTGAAACTTGTAACCTGTCCTGTAACCGCAACATAATCAAGTGCATCGAAGTCACTTATTCCGCCTGAATTAGGGTCCCAGATTTTAGAATCAAGCTGGCCTGTCTTATCCATAAGCATAACATTTTCATACTCTTTACCCGCTTTTGTTGTCGCAGTCGATTTTGACTTGCAAAGATATACCTCACTTATTCTTTCACCATCTTTTAAAGTCTCAATATAACGCATTTTCTTTTACCTATTCCTTCTTTAAAATATTTACTCATTATTTTCACAAAAATCCACCGGAACATACCGTTATCTCACAGAAAGCACAACGGAAAAATTAAGTTCCCTATACTCATCGCGTCCGGCTCTTTTGACTGTCAGTGTGATATTCTCACCGTTCACACACCGATATAGTTTCTCACTAAATGACTGAATTGTCAAAACACTATTTCCATTCAAAGCAGTAATAATATCACCGCATTGAAGTCCTGCCTCAAAAGCCGGCGAGTCCATAATCACATCTGTAATATAGACTCCCAGCGGAAGCTTATATCTTTCAGCTGTAACTGATGTCACATTAGTGCTTTTTATTCCAAGATATATAATCTCAGGGCTTGCTGAAAGTGTCTCAATAAGAGGTTTTAAATCAGATAATCCAACCGCCTGAAATTTCATCATATCACCTGATGGTCTTGCAATTCCTACAACATTGCCGCCTTTGTTAAATATATAACAATAGTCGCCATATGATGGAATAATATCAATACTCATCATCTCAAATGTATTATCGACACTGCTCTCATCTGTAATCTGTGTAATATTTCCAAATTTTGTCTGTCCTGTACTTCCATTTATGCGTCCTATTGCAATAACAGGGTCATTTTCCTTCATCTTATACGAATTGCCAAGCACAGCCACCTGTATATCAGCATCTGAATCTGCTTTAATTGAATCTTTCTGTACTGACAACAATGAAACTTTACTGTATGAATCACTGCCGATAAGCTTTGCCTCTCCATATGCACCGCCATTAAATCCTACTTTGACAGCCATATCATAATTATTCAAAACACATGAATCAGCTATTATAATATATGCATTATTTATATCACCTATTATAAGACCTACTGAATCATTCATTCCTGTATTCTGGCTGCCATCATTTTCAAATATCACCATGCACTTTGATGCTTCTTCATTAATCTGTGCCGTCGATTTTATCTCCAGTCTGTCAGTATCTGCCTGATCCTGGCGTACATTGTCAAGACTGCCGTCAACGGAATCATCTATATATTGGTCTTTTTTTAACTCAAGTGAAACAGCTGGCTCATTGTTTCCATTTACCTTTTTATCAAAATATGGATACAATAATACAATTACGGCACATGCAATTACTCCGAATATAACCGCACCGCCAAGAAACTTCAAAAAACTGAACAGCTTTTTATACTTAACTTTAGGATTAATAATTATTCTTTCCGTATATAAAGGAAACTCTTCCTGTGCTTCCTGTGTTTCCTTCTCATCTCTTCCATTATAATCCATACGAAACAAAACTCCGTTCTAAAGTATTTTCCTAACTATGAGAAACACGCTCACAATTCCAAACTTATTTTATTATAATAAATAAATATGAACATTCTATGACATACTTGTAAATTAATATTACCAGAGTACCTGACCCAACAATGCGTATAGCTTTTTTTAGCTGAATGATGTAAAATAACCATATTAAACAGATTTTGAATGGAGAATTTAAATAATGGATTACAAGTCACTTAAAACACTTGAATATCATAAAATTATAGAAAAATTATCATCTTATGCCGGCAGTGAAGCTGCCAGAAAAATGTGTGCTGATTTAAAACCCATGACTGATATCAACTCAATTAACGACGCACTTACACAGACAAGCGATGCACTCTCCAGAATATATGCAAAAGGCAGTGTATCATTTTCTGGAGTTACTAATATTATTGACAGCATTAAGCGTCTTGAGGTCGGAAGCACGTTAAATACACACGAACTTCTGAATATAAGTGCAGTTCTTACTACTGCCGCAGCTGCAAAATCGCATTACGAGGAAACTAATGATTCACTCACAGATTATTTCAACTCACTTGAACCTCTTACACCACTCAATACACAGATTAAAAACTGTATTATTTCCGAGGAAGAAATAAGCGATGACGCAAGCGGCACTCTGCGTGACATCCGCCGCCAGATGCGTATTTCGGCAGACCGTATTCACACGGAACTTAATAAAATTCTCAATTCACCATCAACAAGATCGTGTCTGCAGGATTATGTCATAACCATGCGTCAGGGCAGATATTGCCTTCCCGTAAAGGCCGAATACAAATCACAGATTGCCGGAATGATTCATGACCAGTCTGCAACCGGCTCAACAATTTTTATTGAACCGGCAGCTGTCGTTAAGTTAAATAATGACATTCGTGAGCTTGAACTTAAAGAACAGGCCGAAATCGAGCGTATTCTTGCAGCACTCAGTGCTGAAGCATCCGCATATACAGATGAATTGCAATCGGATTACACTATCCTTGTCACACTTGACTTTATATTTGCAAAAGCACAGCTCTCTAAGTTTTACAAATGCAGCTGTCCTATAATGAACACTGATAAATACATTAATATCAAAAAAGGCAGACACCCTCTTATTCCGGCAAAAACTGTCGTTCCAATTGACATTTATCTGGGAAAAGATTTTAACCTGCTTATTGTAACAGGTCCTAACACAGGCGGTAAGTCTGTTTCTTTAAAAACAGTCGGACTTCTCACTCTCATGGCACAATCAGGACTTCATATTCCTGCCATGGACCACTCACAGATTGCCGTATTTGATAATATTTTTGCAGATATTGGTGATGAACAAAGTATTGAACAGAGCCTTTCTACATTTTCATCACATATGACTAACACTGTAAGTATTTTAAAGGAAGCTGACGAAAACAGCCTTATACTTTTTGATGAAATTGGTGCCGGTACTGACCCGACAGAAGGTGCAGCACTCGCAATTGCAATTTTATCCGACCTTCACAACAAAGATATAACAACGATGGCTACTACACATTACAGTGAAATAAAGGTATTTGCACTTACAACGGAAGGCGTGGAAAATGCAAGCTGTGAATTCGATGTTGCAACGCTTTCACCTACTTACAGACTTTTAATTGGTGTTCCGGGAAAAAGTAATGCATTTGCAATTTCAAGAAAACTCGGTCTTCCATCTTATATAATTGATGATGCATCAAGCCGTATTGACGCAAACGATATTCACTTTGAAGATCTGCTCACAGACCTTGAAAACAGCCGTATAACAATAGAAAAAGAGCAGGCTGAGATAAAAGAATACAAAGACCAGATACGCAGACTCAAAGCAGAAGCTGCTGCCAAATCAAAGCGTCTCGATGAAAGAACAGATAAGATTATCCGTAAAGCCAATGAAGAAGCTGCAGAAATCCTACGTGAAGCAAAAGAATATGCCGACGAGACAATAAAGACTATGAACAAACACGGCATGAGCGTAAAAGAGCTTGAAAAGCAAAGAAGTGCTGTCCGTGACAAAATGAATAAAAGGCAGGAAAAACTCGCAGTTAAGACTACTGCACCAAAGTCGCACAAGCCTGTATCTGCCGCAGAATTAAAAGAGGGCATGCATGTACGCGTACTCAGCATGAATGTAATCGGCACAATTCTTTCTGCACCGAATCCAAAAGGTGAAGTAACAGTTGGCGTTGGAAGTCTTACAACCAAGACCAAAATAAACAATCTGGAAATTGTAACAGGATACAAAGACCCTGAAGAAAAGACTACAATAAAAACAGGCGGCTCAAGCCGCATAAAGATGTCAAAATCAGCTTCAATCTCACCGGAAATCAACCTTTTAGGACTTACCGTTGACGAAGCTGTTGCAAAACTTGACAAATATCTTGATGATGCATACATTGCAAAAATCGCACAGGTACGTATTGTCCATGGAAAAGGAACAGGTGCATTAAGAAATGGTGTTGCAAGCTACTTAAAAGGTGTTCCATATGTAAAATCATTCCGTCTTGGCGAAGTCGGTGAAGGTGATGCCGGCGTTACAATCGTAGAATTCAAATAAAAAGCAAATAATAAAGGAGGCTTTAGCATGGCAGTTAAACAAAAAATACTCATTGTCGATGATGATGAAAATATTGCGGAACTTATATCTTTGTATCTTACAAAAGAATGTTTTGAGACAAAGATAGTATATGACGGCGAATCTGCATTGGAACAGGTTAATATATTCAAACCGGATCTGATACTTCTCGATCTTATGCTTCCCGGCATTGACGGTTATCAGGTATGCCGTGAAATCAGAAAAACAAACAATATTCCTATAATCATGCTCTCAGCAAAGGGTGAGACATTCGATAAAGTTCTCGGTCTTGAACTTGGTGCTGACGATTACATGATAAAACCATTTGAGACAAAAGAGCTTGTCGCACGTGTTAAAGCCGTACTCCGACGTTACCAGCAGCCGACAGCCACATCCGTCCCAGAAAAGCCATCACAGGTTGTTGAATATCCTGACCTTACAATCAATCTTGGCAATTATTCTGTGCTTTATTATGGCAAAAACGTTGAAATGCCTCCAAAAGAACTTGAACTGCTCTACTTTCTCGCCTCATCTCCTAATCAGGTATTTACGAGAGAGCAGCTTCTTGACAATATATGGGGATATGAATATATCGGTGATACAAGAACAGTAGATGTACATATCAAGCGTATCCGTGAAAAAATCAAAGACCATGCACATTGGGCAATAGATACAGTATGGGGCATCGGCTACAAATTTGTTACAAAATAATGGAGTATATCATATGAAATTTAATCTATTAACCAAATATATTCTCATATATGTTTCCGTTGCAATTATAGGTTTTGTAGGTGTAACTGTCATATCATACAAAATAGATTACAATCGTGTATATTCAGAACAGACTGAAAACATGTACCGGCAGGCAGTATCAATAGCTGCCGAATTTGCCCCGGACTACTTCAGCAATGACAAATTGAAGCTCATACAGCTTGAACTTCATACAATAACCGAACTTGACCATTCAAGAATCATGTTTGTTGACATGGATGGCAATGTAATACTTGACACACAATACAACAATATGAATGAAGAAGTTGACGAAAATGGCATCCTGTATACAATCAACAATTTTGATGTAAGTAAGCTTGGTACCAATCACTCAATGAATGGTAACTTCTATGGTGTATTTACAGAAAAAAATGTTTCCGTATTCGCACCTATTACAAATAAATTTGTCATGAAAGGCTATGTCGTTGTCCATATGCCGGAATCTGTTATAACAGACCGTGTGTATACAACATTCAACACTAACTATATAACACTTCTCATAATACTTGTTTTAAACTCAGCTTTTATCATACTGTATATTATACATATACATAATCCTCTGAAAGACATTACCAATGCCATCAAAGAATATGGCCGCGGTAATCTTTCATATAAAGTTGCTGTCGGACATAATGACGAGATTGGACAGCTCTCTGCTTCGCTTAATTACATGGCAACACAGATTAATGAGATGGACCAGTTCCAGCAGAAGTTCCTTTCAAATATTTCACACGACTTCCGCTCACCGCTCACATCAATCAAGGGTTATCTCGAAGCGATTGCTGACGGAACTATTCCACCGGAAATGATTAATAAATATATCAATATTGTGCTGTTTGAAACTGACCGCCTTACAAAACTTACAAGTAATATCCTTACGTTAAACGAACTTGACCCCAAATCAGTTCGTCTCGACATAAGCAGCTTTGATATTAATGCTCTTATAAAACATACAATAGAAACATTTGAGGGAACCTGCAAAAAGAAAAAAATCCAGTTCCAGCTTACTTTTTCCGCAGAAAAAGAACTGGTCAGTGCTGATAAAGTAAAAATCGGACAGGTTATTTACAATCTTGTAGATAATTCTATCAAATTCAGTTCAGAAAACTCAAATATATTTATTTCAGTTAAAGAAAAAGGTGAAAAAGCCTATATTTCAGTAAAAGATTCCGGTGCCGGTATTTCCAAAGAAAATATTGACAGAATCTGGGACAGATTTTACAAGTCAGATTCATCCCGCGGACGTGATAAAAAAGGTTCTGGTCTTGGTCTGTCAATCGTAAAAGAGACACTTCTTGCACATAATGAAAATATTGACGTAATCAGTACAGTCGGCGTCGGAACAGAATTCATATTCTCACTGCCAATTGCAAAATCAGCTGAAAACACTTAAAAACAGTCTGAAACAACAAAAAGCAGTCAAAATCAGCCGTGGTTGTGATAACTAACACACTCCACGGCTGTAATTTTACTCATCATGCCACTCAAGTCGGTGCAGATGACCTTCCTGATTCATATGATCAAAATTATTCTGTCTTAAAGCCTCATACAAAACAATGGCAACAGAATTGGAAAGATTAAGTGAACGGATATCTCCAATCATTGGAATCCTTACACAGGTATCTTCATGATCCACAAGAATTTCCTCAGGAATTCCGGCACTTTCTTTACCAAACATTATATAGCAGTCCGGCTCATAAGAAACCTCGGTATATGTCTTATGTGCTTTTGTTGTAGCCATATAAATCTTAGCTCCCGGATTTCTCTCACAGAAATCATTAAAATCATCATAAACTGTCACATCAAGTTTATCCCAATAATCAAGACCGGCTCTTTTTACCATCTTATCATTGATACTGAATCCCAAAGGCTCTATAAGGTGCAGCCTTGCACCTGCTGCAACGCATGTTCTTCCTATATTTCCTGTATTTGCAGGCATTTCAGGTTCGTGTAATACAATATTAAGCATTTATGTGCCTCTTTTCTATCAGACCTTGACAGCAACGTCAAGTTCAATTGTTATATCGCCGCCGCTTAAAGGTACACATATATTCTGTGCAAATGACTGTGCAATGGTAAGATTACCACGACAGACCGTAGGCGGTGTAATATCTATAAGTATTCCTTTTGTTGAAAATATTGTCGCAGCATTACCCATAATCATATTACCAAGTTCACTGATTGCACTAATAGACATTTCATCAAGTTTTTCAACCGGCATCCCCATCATCATCTTAGATGCAATTTCAAGTGCCTTTGTATATGAAAGAACAATCATAACCTGACCACGCATCTCTCCCGTAATACCAATCATAATAATAACTGAATCATCCGCAAACGCTGTCTCCTTTACATAAGGTTTGCCAATCTTCATTTCAATCTGACATATATCTTTAATAATCCCCGTTGCCGCCATTAAGAACGGATTAATATAATCAACATTTATTCCAGTCATTGTTTTTTCTCCTACAAGTTATTTATAAAATTTTCTATCCTCTCAAGTCCTGCTTTCAATTTCTCAACAGAATAAGCATACGAAATTCTGACAAAACCCTCACCCGAAGCTCCGAATGCAGTTCCCGGCACAACGGCAAGCTTCTGCTCAAACAACAGTCTGTTAGCAAACTCATCCGATGTCATGCCAAACTTTTTAATTGATGGAAATACGTAAAATGCACCATATGGCTCAAAACATTCTATTCCCATTTCCTTAAATGCATTAAGTAGAAATCTTCTTCTCTGGTCGTATGCCTCAACCATCTTTCCGACTTCATCATCACAGTTACGCATCGCTTCAACCGCAGCAAACTGGCTGTTTGTGGGAGCACACATTATCGCAAACTGATGAAGCTTTATCATCTGCGTCATAATATTTTTCGGTGCACAGGCATACCCAAGTCTCCATCCTGTCATTGCAAATGCTTTTGAAAATCCATTTATGACTACAGTTCTTTCCTTCATTCCCGGAAATGATGCTATAGAGCAATGCCTGCTGCCATATGTAAGCTCTGAATAAATCTCATCAGAAATAACATATAAATCATTGTCAATTATAACAGGTACAAGCTCTGCAAGCTCCTCCTTTGTCATAATAGCACCTGTCGGGTTATTAGGATATGCAAGTATAAGTATCTTAGTCTTATCTGTTATTGATGCTATAAGTTCTTCTTTTGTAAGCTTGAATTCATTCTCGGCTTTTAACTCAATAGCCACCGGCTTTGCATCTGCCATAACCGCACATGGGACATAAGATACATAACATGGCTGCGGAATCAGTACTTCATCCCCCGGGTCAACCATGCAACGAAGTGCAACATCTATCGCTTCGCTTCCTCCTACTGTGACCATTATCTCATCTTCAGCACTATAATTCAAATTATATTTTCTTGCAATATAACGGCTTATCTCATACCTTAACTCTTTTAAACCGGCATTTGACGTATAAAATGTGCGGCCTTTTTCAAGCGAATAAATGCCCTCTTCCCTTACACGATAAGGGGTGTCAAAATCGGGTTCCCCGACACCAAGCGATATTGCATCAGGCATTTCACTTACTATATCGAAAAATTTACGTATTCCAGAAGGCTCAATATCAACAATTTTTTTAGATAAAGCATCTCTCATGGTGTCACCGGCATCCTTTCGTCTTTCTCAGGTTCGCCAAGAACTTTTCCATAATCTTTATATTTTTTTAATACAAAATGTGTTGAAGTGCTTAATACCGAATCAAGCGGTGCAAGCTTATTGGCGACAAACTGTGCTACAGATTTCATTGTCTTTCCCTCAATAATAACCGTAAAATCAAATCCGCCTGACATAAGATATACAGAAGTTATCTCATCATACTGGTATATTCTTTCAGCAATGCTGTCAAATCCAAGCCCTCTCTGTGGTGTAACCTTAACCTCAATAAGTGCCGTAACCTTTTCTTCACTCGTTTTATCCCAGTCAATTATCGTATTATATCCGCATATAATATGCTCTTTTTCCATATCAGCGATTTCATTGGCTACCTCCGGCTCGCTTATCCCCAGCATAACAGCCATATCCTTTATATCTATTCTTGAATTTTTTTCAAGCATATTTAAAATCTTTTCTCTCATATCATAATCCTTTCACTGTACATGCAGTCTCATTCTGCTGTTGTTTCACTCTGCATCTCCTGCAGTCTGTAAATTTCGTCCTGTACCGGTTTATCAAGGAAACGAACCTCATCAAGATTATTGATTATCTTATCATTGCCATCCGTAACTTTTCCTATAACACATGCGTCAATTTCCTCTTCTGCAAGTGCTTTTATAATACGCTCCGAATCGGATGATGTTATCAAAAGACTTCCACAAGAATTTAATTCATATGGATTAATGTCAAATATTTCACATATCTCTATTATTTCCTGTCTGACAGCTATTGCCCTGAAATCCACCAGAAGTCCTGTTCCTGATGCTTCAGCCATATCCCATAACGCTGCATATACACCACCCTGTGACATATCGTGCAAAGATACAGCACCATTTTCTATCGCTATACAGGCTTCTTTTGCAATTGACAAATCACTTCTATTGCCATATGCACGTTTTACTACATCTTCAACATACTTTTCAAGTATTTTTTCTCTGTTATTATTTATAATATACTGTACTCCACCTATGCCGATACATTTTGTCATTATAATATCGTCTCCCGGCTTCGCCATATTGCTTCCGACAGCATGTGGTTCTTTCACATTTTCTGTAAATCCAACTGCTGTAACCGCTACAACAGCTCTTGTATTTCCTGCCTCAACCTGTGTATGTCCACCTGAAACAACAAGCCCAAGCTGTGCACAATCCGCAGAAATCTTTTGCATTATCTCTTTTAGACGTATCTCACGCATATCCTGTGCAAGATTGACGCAGCACTGGATATACTGCGGTCTTCCACCTCTTGCATAAATATTGTTAGATGCTGTATAGACAGGTTCAAAACCGCTGTCTGATGCAATTACAATACCATTTTCAAGGACTGAAGCATCTGCACCAATTGACGGCTTGACAGCAAGGCTGTTCTTTGCAGGTTTTATATTTTTTAATACAGAACGACTGATAACTGAATTTGTTATTTTTCCTGTTTTCATATTCTCCTCCGGACCGCATTTAATATTCTATATTTAACATATTGAAAAAAAAGGCGATTTAATATATCATTTCATTAATAAATTATTTAACGAAATGAAAGCAGTGCAGAGGCAACCATCGGTACAACCATCGCGACTACAAGAAAAATAATTATAACCGCTGTCAATATTTTCTTATTTTTTTTGTTATTAAAATTAATCATATTTCCTCTTTTCCGCACTGTTTTCCATAGATTGGAGATTCAAATGCATTTAATACTGCCCTATTTTATAATAATACTTATCTTAATGCAAATATATTTTAAAAGAAATAACAACAAAACCGCTGGCTTAAATGAAGATTTTTTCAAGCGTGAAAGTGAAGCCAACCAAAGCCGTAAACGCGATATTTCAAATCTTAATTACATAACAATACCTGATAATCTGCCATTTATAAAAACCGACATTGCCGAAATAAGCAATGCCGAACAGAATATTATGAATCTTAAAGATGAAAAAATCCTGAACCTTACCGGCAAGACTAACACCGATTTAAAACTGGAATATGGTGTTGCCAATCTTTCAGAACTTACAATATATGAAAATAATTTCCATACGCTGTGTCGTGAAATTATTAACCTTGCAAAAGCACTAATTGATAACGGATATGAAAAAGAGGCTGTCAGCTTCCTTGAATTCGGAATCCGCAGCCGCTCAGATTTATCTGCCAATTATGTAATGCTTGCAGAAATCTATTCTAAAAACGGCGAAAATGAAAAAATTAATCACCTCAAAAAATATGCAGAAACTCTTAATACTATAACAAAAGATTACATAATCAAAAAAATCGACGCATACCTTTTATAACAAATTATCTGCCATAGCAATTATTTTCCATAATTAGATATAATATTATCAATAAGCTTTGATGCACGGCTCTTCGTCAGTGCATCAATGTCTTCAACCGGCTCAAGCCCATGCTTTTCGGTAAGTGCTATAAGATATTTTCTTTGTGCCGCAGTAATCGGAGAATCCTTCTTTGCTGAATAGTTAAGCTCTATAAGCTCATCAAATCCTGTATCATCAGGTTTAATTTGATGGAGCTTCTCATACAGTTTCATTGCACTCAATGCATCATCATATGCCCTGTGCGAATTTCCTGCATCAATCCCAAAATATCCACACAGATATTCAAGTGTTTTATGCGGTACTTCGGGAAGAAGCCTTCTTGACAGCTTCAACGTATCAATTCCACTCTTTTTAAAATCAAGTCCCGAATTAACAGCCGCCTTTTTAATAAAACTGTAATCAAATATTACATTATGTCCAAGAATTGGCATATCTTTTGTAAAATCAACTATGTCACTTATTATCTCTGTTATCGTCGGCTTTCCTTCAACCATATCATCTGTAATGCCTGTTATCATGGTGATACGTTCGCTGATTCTTATTCCAGGATTAACAAGTGTTGAATAACTGTCAACAATTTCTCCATCAGATATTTTGGCCATTCCTATTTCTATTATCTTATCTTCTGCCGGATTAAGACCTGTCGTCTCAATATCAAGGGCAACAAATGTATTAATCATTGTATATTCCATTTCCAAATATATTACCAAGTATTGCAAGATATACTATATCCATCTCGCTCCACTTGCTCATCTGCCTGTTTCTGTTAAATGAAACAATAACATCATTTTCATCACTGACATTAACTATAATCTGGACAGCCTGGTTAATTCCCATATTAATAAATGCCTTAACCGTATTTTTTGCACGTCTTTCAAAAAAATTGATATTATCAATAACTTCAATACCATCTTCCGTAAAATCAGCTATATATGCCTTATCGTTAAGATAATCATTATCTTCAGCAATATCTTTGTTACCTATTATAATCTTTCTCTCCCAGGCTTCTCCTGTATGGTGATAAATAAATATGCTGTCTAATGCAAAAGCTCTCTTTATTTTATCAGCTGACTCCATAATGATGTCTTTTCCATTTTTTCTATAAGCATTAACTATATCATTAACAACCCCGATTTTTTTGTACTTGTAGAACATGTATGCCTCTGAATTAGGCATTCCTTTGCCCTTCACATAATCCTCATGCAAATCCGGGAGATATATTATATATCTGTCCCTGCCTTTCTCTTTTGCAAGATAAAGCATCTTATCTGCTATATTAAAAAGTTCTTCATATGTCTGTCCGTCACATGGATATGTAGATGAACCGATAGAACATGTGACATGCGGCTTATCAGGCTGGTTATTATACATAAATGAGACGTTATTGCGGATTGTACGAAGCACATTTCTTATCTCATCATTGCTCTTGAGCCCTTCAACAACGATAAACATCTCATCTCCGCCAATTCTTCCGGCTACACCCTTTCCTTCAACAGACTCTTTAATAACATCTGCAACATTGCATATTACCTCATCTCCAAACATATGACCAAACTCATCATTAATCGTCTTAAAATTATCGATATCTATAATTGCAATTGTAACAGGACATCCGGGTTTTGACTCAATCAGCCTCTTTGTATATTCCGTAATCGCACGCTTATTAAGAATATCCGTTCCTACATCAAGTGCATCTGAATTAAGATATACATGCTCTTCATCATTGACAGGGCTTATCTTTGACATTGTGGCAATTACATGCTTTTTGCCATTAAAATCTATGATAGTCTTACCTTTGACAAGACACCATTCCATTCCCTGTGAATTCTCAAATATCTTCATCTTAAACTCACGTTCAAATATCTCTGTTCCATTGGCAAAATCATCACAAAAAGAATCAAATATATTGCGTGTAACACCATATACATTGCCATTGGCAAGCATTGTTCTACGCCAATCAGCTAAAGTTCCCCGGTAAAAATCTACCTGCTGGTGGCTCTCCATCATAAAAATTCTCAATCTGTCAGTCGATACGTCATATGAGAACATAAGATACTCCATAAGACTGAAATATTCCATATATGTGTTATCAGCCTTTGTATCTGTATGTTTAAAAAATACTCTTATATCAAAAATCGATATACTGCATATTCTGCTGTTACAAACATTATCCGCAGGTTCAGCTTCATCTATAATATAAACAAACCATCTGTATCTTCCTGTATTATCTACCATTCTAAGTGCCGTAACAAATCCCGATTCACTCTGGACATTCTTTACAGCTGTCTCAAGCTGGTTTATATCACTTGGATGTATAAGTCGTGCAATTTTAGTATTAACGAGATTGTCTCCTAAAAAATCTTTAAGCTCATCATCT
>OHOI01000453.1_pt1 | contig 26133 bp, 26 predicted proteins | sample 1569781 | NCBI WGS metagenome assembly OHOI01 (sample SAMEA3879587, study PRJEB24766) | human gut metagenome | biome: human-associated habitat; feature: feces | place: USA | collected 1985/1987 | reverse complement strand
TGCTACAGTTATCGAGTAATTAAATATTATTCAGTAAATTCAAGGGTTTCGGAGATTTCTCCGGAACCCTTTTTACATGCGATAATAATGAAGATGGGTGTGAGCGGTGCCAAAACGGTGCCAAAAAGAAAAACTCCGTTGAATTTTGCTATTCAACGGAGCTTTTTTCTTACCATCCCTTAATCTGTTTTACCTGTTCTGCCCGTTCGGGATCTCTGTGATATTGTAGTTTGAATTGTATCGTTTCAACCACTTCTTTCCTAGCTTCATCATCCAACTGATAAAAAGAAGTCAGAAGATTATCCACATCCGGCATACTATTTTTACCGAATAGGTACATAAGTGGATAGAGAGAGTTTTTCAAGTAGGTTTTGACTCTGCTTGCATCCAAGGCTCCATTCAATCCATCTGGGAGAGTGGGATATATTTCTTCTTCGGTAATAGCTCCAGAGAAAGGACTTGCAGAGCATATCTCATTCACATCAATATCTAAAGCATTGGCAAGACGAAGTGCAAAGTCAAAGCGGATATTGGAATCTTTTTGAATAATCGTGTATAACGTGGTGGCACTAATGCCGGTTTCTTTTGCAATTCTGCGTACATTTGTACCTTTTTCATCAAGGTACTCTTTTAATTTCTTTCCATCGCCCATAAGTAACCTCCTATTTTCATAGACAAAGTAATTACGAAAAACATAAATCCAATTGTTATCATATCACATTTACGAAAAACATAAAAGTGAAAATTACATAATTTTAGAATTACGAAAACCGTAAAATATTATTTACGAAGTATTGACATTATTTACGGACAGTGATAATATAAATTTACGAAAATCGTACACAACAAAAATACAAGAGTTGTAACGGAATTGTAGAATGAGAAGGGAGGATGAATATATGGCGAACTATCAATATATGATGAGTGCGGATGATGTGGCTAAGGAACTGGATTGTTCCAAGTCCTATGCTTACAAGTTGGTTAAGGCAATGAATAAGGAACTTGCGGAGCAGGGATATATCACAATGGCAGGACGGATTCCAAGAGCATATTGGGCAAAAAAGATGTTCGGATACGAGCTGGCTGCGAACTAAGAGAGGAGAAGAAAGGAATGGCTTACAAAGAAAAAGACACGAAGAAATGGACTGCCCAGTGGTTTGAAACGAATGCAAAGGGCGAAAAGAAAAAACGAAGAAAGAGAGGATTTTCCACAAAAAAGGAAGCTCTGGAATATGAGCGACAGAAAAAACTCAATAGCAGTCGAAGTATGGATATGAAATTGAGTGAATTTATGGAGGTATATTTTGAGGACAAACAGAATGAACTCAAAGAACGTACCATGAAAAACAAACGTTATATGATGGAACAGCATATTATTCCGTATTTTGGAAATCAAATGATGAGTGAAATATCAGCTTCGCAGATTATTCAGTGGCAGAATGAAATGCAGACAAAAGGCTTTTCGGAATCATATCTGCGAATGATACAAAATCAGCTAACCAGCTTGTTTACTCATGCTTCAAGGATTTACGATTTGCATACGAATCCATGCAAGAAGGTAAAGCGGATGGGAAACTCGGACAGCAGAAGCTTGGATTTCTGGACAACAGAGGAGTATCAGCAGTTTATTCAGACTATAGAACCGGGAACAAGATATTATCTCATCTTTGAAATTCTTTTCTGGACTGGATGCAGAATTGGAGAACTACTTGCATTAACTCCGGCAGATATAAACTTTGAAAGAAATCAAATCAGCATCACAAAAACGTACTATAGGACAGAACGAAAGGATGTGATTACAGAACCAAAGACAAAACAATCTGTGCGAACAATAGAAATACCGGAATTTTTGAAGCAGGAAATAAAGCAATTTATTGAAGGACATTATGGTATGCCGGAGAATGAAAGACTTTTCCCTATTGTGCAGGAAGCAGTACAGCATAAGATGAAGCAAAATATGGTGAAAGCCGGAGTAAAGAAAATCCGAGTGCATGATTTAAGGCATTCGCATGTAGCATATCTCATCAACAAAGGGATTGAGCCGATTCTGATAAAGGAAAGATTAGGGCATAAGGATATAAGAATTACCCTAAATACTTATGGTCACTTATATCCGAATCAGCAACGGAGAATTGCAGATTTGCTGGATAATGAACAAGAAAAAAGTCCCAACAGCGGCAACTGTCAGGACTAAAGATAACCGGATAAACCTCTGTTATCCTATGTATATACAAGCTAAGTATAGCAGAGGTTTTCTCCGGTAGCAATTATAAAATTAAAATTGGAGGAGAAAATGACAGAACAGAAGATTGAATTAAAGATGATTAGAATGTCAGAGGTACAGTCGCAGGAGATTGAGTGGCTGTGGTATCCATTCATTCCTTATGGAAAGCTGACAATTATCCAAGGTGATCCGGGGGATGGAAAGACAACAATGGTGTTGAATCTGGCGGCAAAGCTGTCAAAGGGCGAAGCACTGGATGAAAATATGAAAGTCACAGAGCCGGTCAATGTAATATACCAGACTGCGGAAGATGGTCTTGCAGATACGGTAAAACCGAGACTGGAACTTGCAGGGGCAGACTGTGAGAGAATTATTGTTATTGATGAGAGTGACAAGTCACTGTCTATGGTAGATGAACGCTTGGAAGAAGCGATTGTAAGGACTGGTGCAAGGCTCTTGATTTTAGACCCGATACAAGCCTATCTGGGCGGTGGCATGGATATGAACCGAGCAAACGAAGCAAGGGATATGACAAAGAAATTAGGAGCATTGGCAGAGAAAACAAAGTGTGCAATTATCCTTATCGGTCATATGAATAAGGCTTCCGGCAATAAAGCGGCATACCGGGGCATGGGTTCCATAGATTTCTTTGCAGTGGCAAGAAGTGTTCTTCTGGTCGGCAGGGTAGAGGGAGAACCGAATACCAGAGCAGTTGTCCAGATAAAAAATAACCTTGCAGCATTTGGACATCCAAAAGCATTTGCCTTATCAGAGGAAGGCTTTCAGTGGATTGGAGATTATGAGATTACGGTGGATGAGGTGCTTGGCGGCATTGCACCAAAGGCAAATAAAATGGAGCTGGCAAAGCAGATGTTACGTGAACTTGCGGAAACACAGAGTGCGGTTTTGAGCAACGAAATATTTGACCGGGCAGATGAACTGGGAATTTCTAAACGAACACTGGAAAACGCAAAGAAAGAGCTGGGTATCCGGGCAAGAAAAATCAACAACGCATGGTACTGGGAACTGGATAAAGTAAAGCCGGAATAAGGGAAGAACGCAACAATGCAGAGTATATGGAAATGCGGTCTTGAACATTGCAAGGTTGCAAAAGATATAGACATTGCGTTGTTGCGGTCTTGCAGAAAGGATTGGTGGATTGAAATGAAGAATGTGCAGATTTCTCAGGAACTGTTCTTTTTACTTGTGAGATATTTTCTCATAGGGCAGGAAGAAACGGAGCCGGAGATAGTTAAGGCATTGGAGAAAAAGATGGATGCCCTGGTAATGAGAGAGCTGTATACGCAGTATAAAACTGCACCGACAGAGGAAGAAAAGGAAAAGGCACGTAGGGAATATCTGGACAAGCGTGGTGTGCCGGACAGTTTCCGATGGTAATTTCCTTAGACGAATAAAACGGGAGCGTGGCACGCACCCGTAGGAAACGATTAAGGAAAAATGGTGCGGTGACAGCGATGACAATGTGACCGGAACGGGCACAACTGCCGCAGGCAGAAAAGCTTCCGGCAGGACGCAAAAACCGATTTATCGGGTTGCATTTTTGATGGCGGTAGCTGTCAAAAGTGCTTTTGCGTTACTTTTGACAAAAGTAACAAAACTTATGTGCCTGTTCGGCATTATTACGATAGATAAAAGAGGAGGAGTGTTTATTGGAGAGAACGATTAGCGGCATGATGGGAAAGGGGGCTATCAATCATAATACGAGAGCTTTTAATGCAAAAAATGTTGACCCGGAACGGAGCATTTACAATGTGCAGTTTTGCAATACCAGTATCAAAAAGGTATATCACGAATTATTTGATGAAGCATTGGAGCGGTATAATGCAAAGCAGAAACGAAGTGACCGGAAGATTGATAATTATTATGAAAAAATCAGACAGAGTAAGCAGGAGAAGCTGTTCCATGAGGTTATTTTGCAAATTGGCAATAAAGACGATATGAACTCAAAAAGCAAAGAGGGAGAGCTTGCAAAGGAAATTCTGATTGATTATATGCAGGATTTTCAGAAACGAAATCCGAATCTCTATGTGTTTTCGGCTCATCTGCACATGGATGAGGAAACACCGCATATTCACATTGATTTTGTTCCTTTTATCCGTAACAGTAAGCGTGGACTTGATACCAGAGTTTCCCTAAAGGGAGCATTGGCAGAGCAGGGCTTTAAGGGCGGTACAAGAGGGGCAACGGAATGGAATCAGTGGATGGAATCGGAAAAGCAGGAGCTTTCAAAGGTCATGGAGCGGTATGATGTGCAATGGAAACATTTGGGAACACACAACAAGCATTTGTCGGTACTTGATTTTGAGAAGCAGGAGCGACAGAAAGAGGTTGCACAGCTGGAACAGACACTTTCAGATAATAAAGTGGAATTAAACAATATCTTATATCAGCAGATTATGGCAGAGGAGAAAACAGAGCAGATACGCAAAGAGGGCGAAGTAATACGGCAGGAGGTGTCAGAGCTTTCAGCAGAAAGTGACTGGCTGAAAGAGCAGACAGAAATATTGTCGGAGGATAAGGAAAAACTGCTATCGGAAAATGAAAATTTGGAGAGCCAGCAGAAGAAATTACAGCGGGAAATCAATAAGATGGTGCAGTCTAAGGAAACTATGGAGCGGAATATTCACACTTATGATGAAGATGAGAAGTGGCAGTTACCGGAACCGGGTACGTTGATGAGCGCAAAGGCATACCGGGATAAAAAGGCTCTGCCGCTTGTGCAAAAGCTGAAAGAACTGGTAAAAAATCTGACACTCAAGTGTATACAGCTTACAGAGCAGGTCAAGAAGCTGACTGTTAAGGTGGACAGACAGCAGAATCAGATTAGCAGGCTGACAGACAAAGCTATGGAGCAGAATGATATGATTGAAAGATTGCAGGAAAAAGTATCGGATTTGGGGCATTTGGAGCGTTATTTCGGCAAGGAACGGGTACAGGCGATAGTGGAACAGTCAAAGACAATCGAGCAGGCTGAAAGAGCAGAGAAACGCCCGAAACGAGCCTATGATATGGGCAGATAGGAAAGGATGGGATTGCTGGAATGACAGATATGGAGAAGAAAGTTATGGTGCGGTTATGTGCCAAAATTCTGACGGAAACAGACCTTTACGATACCGATAAAGAGGTACAAAATCTGATAGACTGGGTGCTGGTGTCGGAGCAGATGAAAGAGAACAATAATGTAATCCGTAATCTGACCGGAGAATATAAGCAGATAGAGCCGGATTGCCGGGCGAGAGTAAAGGAGAAGCTGGAGCGTATGAAAGAGCTTTGCAAAGAGCGTAACAGCCTGTATGAAAAACAGAATGATTTGAAAGGACAGAAATGGAAACTGGAGAAGGCGTTGGAACGATAGGAAAGAGGGGCATGGTGGTTGTCATGCCCTGTTTTTTATGGTAGTCGGGATGAGGGAAAAGTGCTACAATTAAAAGGAAAAAATTGTAGAGAAAATTAAAAACATAGGAGGAAACGTATTTGTGAATGGTTTTACAGATGCATTGGAACAAAGAAATCTGGAAGAGTTAAGAAAGTATCCTAAGGCAGATTTGCACAATCATTTTGTGCTTGGCGGAAATAGACGGTTCATATATCAGGAAACTCGAAAAAAAATTGAGCCATTAGCTAATCCTTTGTCATCAATGGATGAGATGAATCAATGGAGTCAAAAATATATTAGTCAAGACTTTAATAGCACTGCGATGAGAAAATTTTTGATCAGAGCAACATTTCAACAAGCCAGAGAGGATGGAGTAACTGTGCTTGAAATTGGTGAAGATGTGTGGGGCTTAAACGAATTTTTTAATAATGATATTGATGAGTTGGTTAATGCTTTTACAAGTGCTCAAAAAGAAATCGCTCCCGATATAGAATTAAGGCTTCAAATTGGATTATCAAGACATTGTTCGATCAGTTATTTAGAAGATTGTTTATCATATTTTTGGGGAAATAAGAATTTTTATTCTATTGATTTGTACGGTGATGAATTAGCACAACCTATCGAAAATTTTAAAGGAATTTATCGGCGTGCAAAAAAAGAAGGATTAAGGCTAAAAGCACACGTCGGAGAATGGGGGACTGCTAAAGACGTAAGAACAGCCGTAGAAGAATTAGAACTTGATGAGGTTCAGCATGGGATAGCGGCAGTCAGTGATGAATCAGTAATCCGTTTTTTGGCAGATAATAAAATTAGATTAAATATTACACCAACAAGTAATATTTTACTTGGAAGGGTAGCAGATATGTCTATGCATCCGATTGGAAAACTGTATCGTAGTGGTGTTGATGTTACTATAAATTCCGATGATGTATTAATATTTGATTCAGATGTATCCAAAGAATATCTACGGCTTTATGAGTTTCAGTGCTTAACAGCAGAAGAATTAGAAAACATAAGAAAAAATGGACTAAAACCTATAATTATATAGACAAATTGAAATTGCAGACTTCCTTATTGATCATATCTAAACATGGTGCTAGCACCATGTAATAAAGGTAATTAAGGAGAAAATCGGTATTTTTGGAGTGGCTCTATTTTGGCTCTAAAATTTTTTGTAATCACAAAAATAAAGAGAAAAAATGGAGAATGTGAATAAAAATATGCAGTAAAATCAACGAAAAACATTCCGATTTAATTTCCTAAAGCTCGTGAAGGTGGTAGAACAGTAGGATCAGGAAGAGTTGCAACAGTTATCGAGTAATTAATAGAATTACAGTAAATTCAAGGCTTCCAAGGTTTTCCTTGGGAGCCTTTTTATAAACTCAAAAATGTGATATAATTTAAATGGCTCTAATTTGGCTCTAAAAATTATATGGAGGAGATATATGTCATTAATCAATAGTTATGCTTTATGGAATAATAAAGGTGGAGTAGGTAAAAGTACAATTTCTTTTCATTTGTCTATGAGATATGCAGAGACACATCCGGACGCTAAGGTTCTTGTTATTGATTTGTGTCCACAAGCAAATTCCAGTATGATGCTTTTGGGAGGAGGAGCTTTAGGAGATGAGAGGGTAGTTGAACTGTGTAGTAGGGAGATTCCAAAGTCTGTTGTTGGATATGTAAGTACTGTAATTACAAATGGACGTGGTGCAAATTTGCCAAATCCGTATGATTTTTTAATTCATGTAAGTGATTATAACAAAGGGGCACCTGATAACTTATATTTATTATGTGGTGATGGAAATATGGAACCGATGGCACCTGCAATTAATGAAGCAGCATCGGCAAAAGCATTAACTCCGAATGCACAGCCTTGGAAGTGGATAATAGAAATATTTAAGAATTTTATTTTAAATATTGCAGATTCACAAGATGATTGGATGTTTTTTGTTGATACGAATCCAAGTTTTAGCATATATACACAGATGGCAATTGCTGCGGTAGAGAGATTATTGACACCAATTAATGCGGATGATTCATCAAAGACAGCAGCATCAGCTATGATAGCCCTTTTACATGGTACAAATCCACCACATCCGATATATGGTTCATGGACATTTGCTGAGGTTGCAAAGCAGCGAAATGTAAAGATTCCGCAAATTCATTTATTAATAGGGAATAGATTAACACAGTTTGAAGGACCAGCAGCTGCGTTTGCTGCTTTGTCTGATGCTACAGCAACTGCATTATATGATATTTATCAAAAAAATCCGAGTTATTTTGTTAGTGCTGCAGAACCTATATCAACAAAAGAACAGTTTAAAAATTATTATTCTGTTCCGTTGAGAGATTTTAATACAGTTGGAGTGGTGTGTGCACATTTGGGTCGCTTGATGTCATCTATGAAACAAGGATATTACCCAGTATATGGTGTAAATGTAAAAGTTAATATGGAAAAGATTCAAGAATGCTTAAAAGCAATTGATATGATTATAGATAAATTATAGGGAAAAAATAGGGAGTCCACTCGTGACTCCCTTTACTTGATTACAATAATTTCTTGGCACACGTCCAGAGAAAATTGTAATAATATTTTATGTGAAAGAAAAAATATTATGTATAGATAGAATAAAGGAGAACTCACTCGTAGTTCTCCATTTGAAATACTATATTAGTGTCCCACTCGTGAACACCTCTCTTGTATCTTCATATTAGCACGAAAATCCGAAATTGTCTACTTTTCCTTTCGATTTTCTTCTAAAAATTTTTTTAAACTTTGTATATCTGAAAAATCATAAGTATTCAACATTTTTTCAAAATCATCAATGTACTGTTGCTTTGTAGCTAAATCGGCTTGTAGAGAAGAACGATTACTTTTCAATTTTTCGATATACTGTAATTTATCATTATACATATTTTGTAAAGTTTGATAATAGTGGTTTGTATCTAATGAAATGAAAATAGCTTTATCTACGGCACGCATTTCATCAGCGGTCAGGTCTGTAATGTAATCGCCAAGCCTTGCTTTGCTTACACAGGTTATATTTCCGAGCAGTACATTTCCATCGAGTATCAATTTACCGGAAGAATCTTTTTTCTCTGCAATAGGAACAACAATTGGAAGTGCAGAGGTTGTGTGTGTTATAGGAGCAACTACTGTATTTGGCGATGTTCTATTAGCGGAGTTGTACTGGAGAATAACACAAGGACGTTCTTTACATTCTTCACTTCCAACACCAATTCCTAAGTTACAACGATATACCTGACCTCTATATATAATTCGATTTTTGGCTGCTGGTGCGATTGCATTTAAATATAATTTGTTCTTAAACCATTCAAGATATTGTTGTGTTTTTGTAAGATCAATATTCATTCAAATCTCCTTTATGATGTTGTGAATATATAATGATTTTTAAACAAGTGTATGATAATCATAGATATTCATCAATCGGTACATTAAATAGTTTTAATGTATCTTCCAACCATATATCGTATTCTTCTTTGTCTATTTTACCAGAAGCTAATTCTTGATTTGTTTTGTTCCAGTCTGGAATAAAAGTCGCAATTTGTGCATTTGGTATATCCAAGGTCAAATGGGCTGTTAGCTGATTGTCTTGTTGTGAATAGGTCGTATTGCCTTTTATTTGTAACCCTCTACGGTCTAAGTCTATGAGGATTGCTAGAAAATCAGCAAAAGTTTTTACTGAAAATGATCTATTGGAAACGATTTTTAAATCTAATAAATCATTTAAAGTAATTCCTAATATATCACAGAATTTCAAAATTGTTTCTACAGGTGGTTCGCTATAGCCATTTTCATAATTTGAATATGAGGAATTACTCAGAGAAAGTTTTGCGGACATTTCACGCTGGTTAATGCCTGCATTTGTGCGAGCTTGTTTCATTCGTTTACCTATTTCAAAATATTCACCTAATCTCATGTTACAATCTCCTTTCTATGATAATGTAACACATCAAGATACAAAAATCAATGTAAATATTACAAGAAAACTAATAAAACACATTGACAAACCAAAAACAATGTAATATATTATGGTTACAAGAAAACTTGTAAAAATACACGAAAAAAGAAAGGAAGATTGAATGAAAAAAGAGAACTATTTATTAACAGCCGCAGAGGTAGCAGAAACATTAGGCATTTCCAAAGGTCATGCTTATAAGCTCATCAGAGAATTGAATGAAGAATTGCAGAGCAAAGGTTATTTGGTGGTTGCCGGAAAAGTACCAAAGGCATTTTGGGAAACAAAATTTTATGGTTACAATCAGACAAATCAGACTGCGTGAAAGGGGGATATGTAATGTCGGCTTCGAGAGATGAAAAGACTGGAAAATGGACAGTACAGTGCTATTACGAAAATTGGAAAGGGGAGAAAAAGCACAAGAAGAAACGAGGGTTTGCAACAAAAAAAGAAGCATTGGAATGGGAAAGAGAGTTTCTAAAAAGTACCTCGGCAAACATGGAAATGATGTTAGGAGCATTTGTTGATGTGTATTTTCAGGATAAGGCAGGGGAATTAAAGGAACGCACGATTAAAAATAAGCAGTATATGATAGAAGCTCATGTTTTACCATATTTCGCTAATAAGCGTATGAATGAGATTACACCCTCTGATATTATCCAATGGCAAAATGAAATGAGGGCAAAAGGGTATTCACAGACCTATTTACGAATGGTGCAAAATCAGATAACCGCATTGTTTACTCACGCGTGTAATATTTACAATCTTGGTAACAATCCCTGCAAAAAGGTTAAGAAAATGGGTAAGGCAGATGCGGATAAGCTGAATTTTTGGACGAAAGCGGAGTATGACAGTTTTATAAGAGGTATAGACAAGGAGAGCCGATATTTTGTGATTTTTGAAATACTCTTTTGGACTGGCTGTAGAGAGGGAGAAATGCTTGCCCTCACAAAAAGCGATATTGACTTTGAAAATAATCAAATTAGTATTACGAAAACTTATTACAGAACGGAACGTAGGGATATTATTACAACACCAAAAACAGAGCAATCGATTCGAGTGATTGATATTCCAGAATTTCTGAAAAAAGAGATAGAAGCGTATGTGAACCGTTGTTATGGCTTGCCGGATAATGAAAGACTGTTTCCGATTGTAGCAGAAGCGGTACAGCACAAGCTGAAGCGTGAATGTGCAAAATCGGGAGTAAAGCAGATTAGAGTGCATGATTTACGCCATAGTCATGTGGCTTATCTCATCAATCAAGGCGTACAGCCATTGATAATCAAAGAAAGGTTAGGGCATAGGGATATAAAAATCACGCTGAATACTTACGGACATTTATATCCGAATCAGCAAAAGAAAGTGGCAGATATGCTGAATGCTACAAGAAATGAAAATGCCCCTGCCGATTGACAAGGACATTTCAGTACAAGGCAGAGCCTATGTAACTATATCTCGCAAATATAGTATAGCAAAGGCTCTGCTGAAACTCAATTAAAACTTTTAGCGGAGGACACAAATGGAAGAAAAAAGAGAGAAAAATTACCGATTGATTAATATGGAAGATGTGCAGGCAAGAGAAGTAAGCTGGCTGTGGTATCCCTATATTCCGTATGGAAAGCTGACGATAGTGCAGGGTGATCCGGGGGAGGGGAAAACCACATTCATTCTGCACCTTGCAGCACTTCTCACAAAAGGAGAACCACTTCCAAATGAAGAAGTGGACGTACAGCGAGAGCCGGTCAATGTAATTTATCAAAATGCAGAGGACAGCTTGGAAGATACCATAAAACCACGATTGTTAGAAGCAGGAGCAGACTGTAACCGGGTACTTGTTATTGATGAAAGCGTTGACTGTCTTAGCATGACAGATGAAAGACTTGTCCGGGCAATTAGGGAAACTGGGGCAAAAATGGTGGTTTTAGACCCGATACAAGCCTATTTGGGAGCAGATGTGGATATGCACCGGGCAAATGAAATTAGACCGGTTTTAAAGCAGTTGGGAAATATCGCAGAGGAATATGGCTGTGCGATTATCCTTATTGGTCACATGAACAAAGCAAGCAGCAGTAAGTCCACTTATCGGGGACTTGGTTCAATAGATTTTCAGGCTACGGCACGAAGTGTGCTGGTGGTCGGCAGGATAAAAGATGATACCACTTTGCGAGTGATAGCTCATGATAAGAGTAGTCTTGCACCGGAGGGGACTTCCATAGCATTTCGTATGGATAAAGAAAAAGGCTTTACTTGGGAGGGAGTATATGACATTACAGTAGAGGAACTTCTTTCCGGGGAGAGCAGAGGACAGAAAACGAAGGATGCTAAATCGTTTCTTGCGGAAATCTTGGCAGAGGGGCAGATGTCCTGTAACGAGATTACAGAAGCGGCAAGGGAACGAGGTATTAAAAAGAAAACGCTTTGGAATGCGAAAAAGGAAATGAGTATTGACAGCGTAAAAGTAGGAAGTCAATGGTACTGGACTTTATAGCAGAGGAAGATAGCAAGATTCCCTTTTCTAAAGATAGGGTAATCTTGCCACCTTGAAAAGATTGCGTGGGGGATAAAAAACGGCTGGAACAGCCGCAATAGCTCCCGGCAGGGCGCAAAACCTGCTTGCAGGTCTGCATTTTTGTTGGCGTAGCTGACAAAAGTGCTTTTGCGTTACTTTTGACAAAAGTAACAAAACTTATGTGCCTGTTCGGCATTATTACGATAGATAAAAGAGGAGGAGTGTTTATTGGAGAGAACGATTAGCGGCATGATGGGAAAGGGGGCTATCAATCATAATACGAGAGCTTTTAATGCAAAAAATGTTGACCCGGAACGGAGCATTTACAATGTGCAGTTTTGCAATACCAGTATCAAAAAGGTATATCACGAATTATTTGATGAAGCATTGGAGCGGTATAATGCAAAGCAGAAACGAAGTGACCGGAAGATTGATAATTATTATGAAAAAATCAGACAGAGTAAGCAGGAGAAGCTGTTCCATGAGGTTATTTTGCAAATTGGCAATAAAGACGATATGAACTCAAAAAGCAAAGAGGGAGAGCTTGCAAAGGAAATTCTGATTGATTATATGCAGGATTTTCAGAAACGAAATCCGAATCTCTATGTGTTTTCGGCTCATCTGCACATGGATGAGGAAACACCGCATATTCACATTGATTTTGTTCCTTTTATCCGTAACAGTAAGCGTGGACTTGATACCAGAGTTTCCCTAAAGGGAGCATTGGCAGAGCAGGGCTTTAAGGGCGGTACAAGAGGGGCAACGGAATGGAATCAGTGGATGGAATCGGAAAAGCAGGAGCTTTCAAAGGTCATGGAGCGGTATGATGTGCAATGGAAACATTTGGGAACACACAACAAGCATTTGTCGGTACTTGATTTTGAGAAGCAGGAGCGACAGAAAGAGGTTGCACAGCTGGAACAGACACTTTCAGATAATAAAGTGGAATTAAACAATATCTTATATCAGCAGATTATGGCAGAGGAGAAAACAGAGCAGATACGCAAAGAGGGCGAAGTAATACGGCAGGAGGTGTCAGAGCTTTCAGCAGAAAGTGACTGGCTGAAAGAGCAGACAGAAATATTGTCGGAGGATAAGGAAAAACTGCTATCGGAAAATGAAAATTTGGAGAGCCAGCAGAAGAAATTACAGCGGGAAATCAATAAGATGGTGCAGTCTAAGGAAACTATGGAGCGGAATATTCACACTTATGATGAAGATGAGAAGTGGCAGTTACCGGAACCGGGTACGTTGATGAGCGCAAAGGCATACCGGGATAAAAAGGCTCTGCCGCTTGTGCAAAAGCTGAAAGAACTGGTAAAAAATCTGACACTCAAGTGTATACAGCTTACAGAGCAGGTCAAGAAGCTGACTGTTAAGGTGGACAGACAGCAGAATCAGATTAGCAGGCTGACAGACAAAGCTATGGAGCAGAATGATATGATTGAAAGATTGCAGGAAAAAGTATCGGATTTGGGGCATTTGGAGCGTTATTTCGGCAAGGAACGGGTACAGGCGATAGTGGAACAGTCAAAGACAATCGAGCAGGCTGAAAGAGCAGAGAAACGCCCGAAACGAGCCTATGATATGGGCAGATAGGAAAGGATGGGATTGCTGGAATGACAGATATGGAGAAGAAAGTTATGGTGCGGTTATGTGCCAAAATTCTGACGGAAACAGACCTTTACGATACCGATAAAGAGGTACAAAATCTGATAGACTGGGTGCTGGTGTCGGAGCAGATGAAAGAGAACAATAATGTAATCCGTAATCTGACCGGAGAATATAAGCAGATAGAGCCGGATTGCCGGGCGAGAGTAAAGGAGAAGCTGGAGCGTATGAAAGAGCTTTGCAAAGAGCGTAACAGCCTGTATGAAAAACAGAATGATTTGAAAGGACAGAAATGGAAACTGGAGAAGGCGTTGGAACGATAGGAAAGAGGGGCATGGTGGTTGTCATGCCCTGTTTTTTATGGTAGTCGGGATGAGGGAAAAGTGCTACAATTAAAAGGAAAAAATTGTAGAGAAAATTAAAAACATAGGAGGAAACGTATTTGTGAATGGTTTTACAGATGCATTGGAACAAAGAAATCTGGAAGAGTTAAGAAAGTATCCTAAGGCAGATTTGCACAATCATTTTGTGCTTGGCGGAAATAGACGGTTCATATATCAGGAAACTCGAAAAAAAATTGAGCCATTAGCTAATCCTTTGTCATCAATGGATGAGATGAATCAATGGAGTCAAAAATATATTAGTCAAGACTTTAATAGCACTGCGATGAGAAAATTTTTGATCAGAGCAACATTTCAACAAGCCAGAGAGGATGGAGTAACTGTGCTTGAAATTGGTGAAGATGTGTGGGGCTTAAACGAATTTTTTAATAATGATATTGATGAGTTGGTTAATGCTTTTACAAGTGCTCAAAAAGAAATCGCTCCCGATATAGAATTAAGGCTTCAAATTGGATTATCAAGACATTGTTCGATCAGTTATTTAGAAGATTGTTTATCATATTTTTGGGGAAATAAGAATTTTTATTCTATTGATTTGTACGGTGATGAATTAGCACAACCTATCGAAAATTTTAAAGGAATTTATCGGCGTGCAAAAAAAGAAGGATTAAGGCTAAAAGCACACGTCGGAGAATGGGGGACTGCTAAAGACGTAAGAACAGCCGTAGAAGAATTAGAACTTGATGAGGTTCAGCATGGGATAGCGGCAGTCAGTGATGAATCAGTAATCCGTTTTTTGGCAGATAATAAAATTAGATTAAATATTACACCAACAAGTAATATTTTACTTGGAAGGGTAGCAGATATGTCTATGCATCCGATTGGAAAACTGTATCGTAGTGGTGTTGATGTTACTATAAATTCCGATGATGTATTAATATTTGATTCAGATGTATCCAAAGAATATCTACGGCTTTATGAGTTTCAGTGCTTAACAGCAGAAGAATTAGAAAACATAAGAAAAAATGGACTAAAACCTATAATTATATAGACAAATTGAAATTGCAGACTTCCTTATTGATCATATCTAAACATGGTGCTAGCACCATGTAATAAAGGTAATTAAGGAGAAAATCGGTATTTTTGGAGTGGCTCTATTTTGGCTCTAAAATTTTTTGTAATCACAAAAATAAAGAGAAAAAATGGAGAATGTGAATAAAAATATGCAGTAAAATCAACGAAAAACATTCCGATTTAATTTCCTAAAGCTCGTGAAGGTGGTAGAACAGTAGGATCAGGAAGAGTTGCAACAGTTATCGAGTAATTAATAGAATTACAGTAAATTCAAGGCTTCCAAGGTTTTCCTTGGGAGCCTTTTTACGTCTGTGTAACAGTGAAAGTGTGGTCAGCGGTGCCAAAACGGTGCCAGGAGATTATATTACATTATTAAAACTCATTTGTAAGTGGAGCAATTTTATTAATAAGAAAATGAGAAGAAAGACAAGAAACAACAAAAATAGATGCAATAATCACAAGAAGAATTAAAATAGTAACAAGAAAATAGAAATACAGGGAATGTTCTTGACAATTATCTGCATATAGTATAATCTATATGCAAAGGAGATGATAATAATGACCAAAAGTGCAATGATAAAAGAAATGATAATACAATTATTATCAGATGGGAGCCCTCATACTGTTTCTGAAATGAAAGATTATTTAGTTGAAAAGAATATGGAAGACTATTCAGAAGGGCAGTTTGCGGGGTCTGTAGATAATTTGTTAAAGAACAAAAGAATAGAAAAGATAGATAGAGGTACATATAGGATAGCGGGAAAAGAGATGGTTTTGACCAAAGAAAGGAATGGGGTATTTATGAAAAGATGTTTTGTGGTTTCGCCTATAGGTGATGCAGGTACAGATATTCGGAAAAATGCTGATCAGTTGTATCAACATATAATTAAGCCGGTATGTGAAAAGTGTGGTTTTGCTGCACAGAGGGTTGATGAATTTAATACATCAGGTTCAATTACACAGGAGATTTTAGATGTGTTAAATGATTATGAATTAGTCATTGCAGATTTAACAGGGCATAATCCGAATGTCTTTTTTGAAATTGGTTATAGGACTAAAAGTCAAAAACCTATAATTCATTTAAAACGTAAAGATGAGATAATACCATTTGATGTCTCAGCAATTCGTACGTTTGAATATGACTTGACTGATTTGGATATGGTAACTGCAACAAAGGATAGATTAGAACAAGTAATAAAGAATTTTAAGTATGATGAAGTTAAAGAGTCTAAAAAGGGTAGCAATAGCTTTGAAAATAATATGATTGTTGCATCTTTAAATGATATACAATACAAAATAGATGTTTTAACTGAGGAAATTAAAAAGAAAGAAAATGAAACGATCAAAACAGTTATTGAAACTTTTAATGCACAGAAGCCGGAACCGGAATCTTTTGAAACAGAGATGATGAAGATATTAATGCCAGAGTTAATAAAAAACCCTAATGCCGCAGATGCATTGTTAAGGTTAAGTGAGAAATTCAAATAAGGAGAAGATAAGTGATAAAGAGATATACACTATTTTTGGATGAAAGTGAAACACATAAGCATGATCTGGTGACACGTAGTGATAGTGACTATCATTTTTGCATGGCTGGAGTCATTGTCGCAGAAGATGATTATGCTGATTTGCAAAATAGCGTGAATCAGTTTAAACGTAATGTGTGGCCAGAATTAGGCAATCCTGAAAATGTGATTTTACATCAAATGCGATTGATAGAAGCAGAGAAGGGACGTTTGGATACAAGTAAATACCCAGAGTATGCTAAATTTAATCGCCGCTCAGAGCGGAAAAAATTTTATGATGAACTAAAAAATGTTTTTGTACATAATAAATTAACAATTGTTGGAAGTAGTATAAATGAAGATAACTTAAAACAATATTATTGGGTTACAGGGAAAAATAAGCAAGACCAATATTTAGTGGCAATGCAACTATTGTTAGAAAACTATTGCCACTTCTTATGCACAAATAATGCAATGGGAAATATCGTATATGAGCATAGAGAATTAATAGGAAATGAGAAACTTAGAGATAAATATTATCATATGAAACTTATGGGTTCGATGTATATGACTAAGGAGGCGGCGGAGAAACGGCTTTTAGGAATTGATTTTATTGATAAGTCGAATAATGAAGCTGGACTACAAATAGCTGACTTTATTCCAAACTCATTTGCCAGAGATCATGCAGGGATTAGTCAACCGAATCCAAATATTTTCGGAACACTTCGTTATAACTTGTATGATGGAAATATGGGAAATAAAGAACGGTTCGGAATAAAATATATGCCATAAAAAGAAAAATAGTATATTGACAAAAAGAGCTACATATAATAATATACATATAGGGATTGGGAGATGCCAACTATGTTTTGTGTTCGCACAAGAGACAATCGTTGGATTAGCCAAAAGCTAAGTACGGAGAAAAGTACAATCGGCAACGAACCCTATATCGAAAAAGCTACCGTGTTAGGTAGCTTTTTCGTGTTAAGAGAAACATATATAGAAAATACATAATACTAAATAACTCCAGCGAATCGTCAAATTCACTGGAATTATTTTTTACCACCCTTTAATCTGTTTTATCTGTTCTGCCCGTTCGGGATCTCTGTGATACTGTAGCTTGAATTGTATCGTCTCCACTACTTCTTTCCGTGCTTCATCATCTAACTGATAAAAGGAAGTCAGTAAATTATCCACATCCGGCATACTGTTTTTTCCGAAGAGATACATAAGCGGGTACATGGAATTTTTTAAATACGTTTTTACACGATTTCCGTCAAGAGCACCATTCAATCCATTCGGTAATGTAGGATATATTTCTTCTTCTGTGATCGCACCGGAAAAGGGGCTGGCAGAGCATATCTCATTCACGTTAATTTCTAATTCATTTGCCAGTCTAAGTGCAAAGTCAAATCGAATATTAGAATCCTTTTGAATAATAGAATAAAGTGTTGTGGCACTGATACCAGTTGCTTTTGCAATCTGGCGGACATTCGTACCTTTACTGTCTAGTATTTCTTTCAGTTTCTTACCGTCTCCCATTGAAACCTCCTGTTTTCATAAATTGAAAATTTACGAATTGCATAAATCCAATTATTATCATAGCACAAATACGAAAGACATAAAAGAGTAATTTTCAAAAATAGCATATACAAATATCGTAAAAATGTAATTACGAAGTCTTGACAAAGGAAACGTGTAGTGATAATATGAATATACGAAAATCGTACACATGATAAATACAAGAAATGTAACAGTGTTCAAAGTATGGAAGGGAGGACGAATGTATGGCGAATTATCAATATATGATAAGTGCCGATGATGCAGCCCGAGAATTGAATTGTTCCAAATCTCATGCGTACAAGCTGGTAAAAAGCATGAATGAAGAGTTGGCTTCGCAAGGATATATCACAATGGCTGGAAGAATTCCAAGAGCGTATTGGGCGAAAAAAATGTATGGCTACGAATTATCAGTAGGATAGGAAAGGAGAGCAGTATGGCATACAAAGAAAAAGACACTAAGAAATGGACAGCCCAATGGTTTGAAACAAATGCCTGGGGTGAAAAGAAAAAGCGAAGAAAAAGAGGTTTTGAGACAAAGCGAGAGGCTCTTGAGTATGAGCGACAGAAGAAATTGAATAACAGCAGAAGTATGGATATGAAGCTAAGTGAATTTATGGAAGTTTATTTTGAAGATAAGCAGAATGAGCTGAAGGAACGCACCATGAAGAATAAGCGGTATATGATGGAGCAACACATCATTCCATACTTCGGTAATCAGATGATGAGTGAGATAACTGCCAGGCAGATTATCCAATGGCAGAATGAAATGCAGACGAAAGGATTTTCAGAAGCATATCTGAGAATGATACAAAATCAGCGAACCAGCTTATTCACTCACGCTTCACGAATTTACGATTTACACACAAATCCTTGCAAAAAAGTAAAGCGTATGGGAAGTTCGGATAACAGAAGTTTGGACTTCTGGACAGTAGATGAGTACCAAAAGTTCATACAGACGATGGAGCCGGGAAGCAGATATTATCTTATTTTTGAAATCCTCTTTTGGACGGGGTGTAGAATTGGAGAGTTGCTGGCACTTACACCAAAGGATATTGATTTTGAGAGAAATCAAATCAGCATTACCAAGACCTATTACCGGACAGAAAGGCAGGATGTGATTACGGAGCCTAAGACGAAGCAATCTGTAAGACAGATAGAAATACCAGAGTTTCTTAAACAGGAGATTAAGGATTTTATAGATAGTCATTATGGGATGCCGGAGAATGAAAGACTTTTCCCCATTGTGCAGGAAGCAGTACAGCACAAGATGAAGCACCAAATGGAGAAAGCAGGAGTAAAGAAAATCCGAGTTCACGATTTGAGACATTCGCATGTGGCGTACCTAATCAATAAAGGAATTGAGCCCATTCTGATAAAGGAGAGGGTGGGACACAAAGATATACGTATCACATTAAATACTTACGGACACTTATATCCGAACCAACAAAGAAAAGTAGCGGATATGCTGGATTTTGAAAAAGAGAAAAGCCCTAACAGCGGCAACTGCTAGGACTTGTGATAACAGAAAAATCTCTGTTACCTATGTAATCACAGCATAAGTATAACAGAGGTTCTTCCGGGTGACAATGAGATTTTAGGAAACGGAGGACTTTATGGAAGAAAAGAAAACAGAACTGAAAATAATTAAGATGTCAGAAGTGCAGTCGCAGGAGATAGAGTGGCTTTGGTATCCATTCATTCCTTATGGAAAGCTGACAATCGTACAAGGTGATCCTGGAGACGGAAAGACAACCTTGATATTAAATATTGCTGCCAAGTTATCCAAAGGAGAGGGGCTGGATAATGATATGAAGCTGATGGAATCAATGAACATTATTTATTAGACTGCCGAGGACGGGCTTGCAGATACTGTAAAGCCAAGGCTTGAAAAGGCAGGTGCAGATTGTGAGAGGATATTGATAATTGATGAAAGCGACAAATCCCTTTCTATGGCAGATGAAAGGCTGGAAGAAGCCATTGTCCAGACGGGAGCGAGGATGTTGATTTTAGACCCGATACAAGCCTATTTGGGTGGTGGCATGGATATGAACAGAGCAAATGAAGCAAGGGATATGACGAAGCGATTAGGAATTTTGGCGGAGAAATACAAATGTGCCATTATTCTTATCGGTCATATGAATAAGGCATCTGGTAATAAGGCGGCTTATAGGGGCATGGGTTCTATTGATTTCTTTGCAGTAGCAAGGAGCGTGTTGCTAGTCGGCAGAGTGGAAGGAGAACCTAATATCAGAGCACTTGTTCAGATAAAAAATAATTTGGCACAGTTCGGACATCCCAAGGCATTTGAACTGATGGAACGTGGTTTTAAGTGGATGGGAGATTATGAGATTACATCGGATGAAGTGCTTGGTGGTATTGCCCCAAAAGCAAATAAATTGGAGCAGGCAAAGCGGATGCTTCGGGAACTGGCAGAGACTTCTAATGCGGTACAGAGTAATGAGATTTTTGATATGGCTGAGGAACAGGGAATTTCTAAAAGAACATTGGAAAATGCCAAAAAGGAGCTGTGTATCAGGGCAAGAAAAATCAATAACTCATGGTATTGGGAACTGGATAAGATAAATCAGATTTAAGGGAAGACCGCAACAATGCAGACTATATAAAATTTGCGGTGATGAACCTTGCAAGGTTGCAAAATTTATAGACCTTGCGTTGTTGCGGTCTTGATGGAAAGGATGGACTGATAGGATTGAAAAATATGCAGATTTCAGAGGAATTATTTATTGCACTCCTTAAATATCACTTGGTGGAAATAGATGATGTTTTACCGGAGATAAAGAAAGGTTTGGAAGAAAAATTGGAAGCTATGGTAAGGCGGGATTTATACACAAAATATAAGACTGCTCCAACTGAGGAAGAGAGAGAAAAGGCAAGGCAGGAATATCTGGAAAAGGTGGGAATGCATCGGAGCTTCCGATGGTAAAATTTTTCCTTCGGTGTGTAGGATGGGAGCGTGGCACGCTCCTGTAAATACGGTTAAGGAGAAAGTAGTGTGAGGGAACAAATGGCAGGAGCCGGACTTCTCTCACAAGCCCTCGGCGTTTGAGAGCGAAATACATCCATCGCACAAATCGGAGATTTGTACTCTGTGTATTTCGCCCTTGCAGGGGGCGAAGGTCAGCATAGCTGCCCTTTCAAATGCTGTCGCATTTGTGTCCATGCCGGATACGGCAATGAGTTCGTAAACGGACACCTATGTGTCCACTCACAATGGCATAATCACCATCATTTTTCAAAGAAAGGGGGCAATATCTATTGTAAGAAATTCATTTATACAGATGTCAAAATTGACAAATTTAAAAGGCAGGATTAACTATATCTCCAGTCACGCAAGGCAGGAAAATTTGTACGCAGTTTATGAAACAACTGACCGTAAGTTTTGGACGGAACTTGCCAAGTGTAATCAGGAGGAGTTTAAGAAAAGCGGAACGGAAGGCAAGTGCATTGAAGCAAGGGAACTGATCATTGCACTGCCGGAAAGCTTTGTGGATTATGAGCCGGACAGGCTGCTGAAACTTTTTACGGAACACTTCAAACAAAATTACGGTGTGGAGTGTATCGCTGCTTTGCACCATAACAAACGCAAGACCAATTATCATATCCATCTTATCTTTTCGGAGCGAAAGTTGCTTGATGAGCCTGTGGAGAAGATTGCCACAAGAAATATGTTTTATGATGAAAACGGAAAGCATGTACGCACTAAGAAAGAGATACTGGATGAAGTAGGACAGCTTCGGTGTGGCTGTAAAATCATTCCCAATGGCGAAGTATATGAGCGGAACGTATTTACCATAAAAGACAGCCGGTTTAAGAGCGCCGTTTTCCTTGATGAAGTGAAACGCTCCTATACAGATCTTATCAATATTTATGTGCGGAATGATAGGGAGAAACTGAAAGTATTTGATAAGAACGGGGTGTATCTACCGATGAAAAAGGTTGGCAAGAACAATCCAAAAGCAGAGCAGATAAAAGCGGATAATCAAGTTCGTTCCATGTGGAATCAGACGGTGGACAGGGCGCTAGTTTGCGGCGTGCCGGAGGTGCAGATTATGGATGTGAAGCAGGGCGAAATCGGACAGAAAGTAAAGGATTCCATTCAGAAGTCGGGGAGAAATCCGGTACTACTAAAAAGTATTATTATGACCGCTGTTTATGCGTTGGAACTTCTCATTGGTAAGTTGTTCAAGAGGGCTTCACAAAAGGATAAGGGCATGGAAACGATTGTAAAGGCAGAACCGGAGCAGACAGCGGTTAAGAGGGGAAAAGCCAAAAGTGAGCCTGTAGCGGAAATGCCGAAGAAGTCAGCACTTGCTTCCAAGTATCCGAGGCTTGCAGATATTTATAATAAACTGGAGAGGCAGAATACCGCTCTTTATGAGAGGGAGCAACAGCTTGCAAATGTGGAAAAGGAACTTGCCGGAACAAAGGGTATATTCAAGGCAAAACAGCGCAAGGAATTGCAGGAACAGGCAGAACAGATAAAGACACAGATAGGCAATATGAAGCAGTATTTATCAAGTATTGTGCAGGGTTATGGCTACAAGAATGTAAAGGAGTTTCTGACTGAATATAAGGCTTCTAGGGCAGAGTATAACAATTATCAGTCGGCAATTGCAAGGTGGAAGCAACAGACCGGAAATAAGGTAGAACCAGACAACTTAAAAGCGAAGTTACAACGAAAAACGCAGGAAGTAAAGGAACGAGAAAATAATAGACAGAGCCATCATTACAGAGCGGATAGAGGTGGCAGATAGGAGCAGTTTATGGAGAAACACATCATTGGAGAAAATGGAATCAGTTACACACTTGGAGCAGATGGATTGTATTATCCGGATTTGCAGCTACCGGAGGGGACACGTTATGAGATTGGCAGGTACGGACGAATGCGGTGGGAGTATTTGAAGAACCACCATAGAGGGGAATATATCAGGCTTCTCCTGGACGGAAATTTAAATGAATACCTGTATGAGGTTGATGAGGAATGTTATCAAAGAATGGAACTTCTTGTTGAGCAGATGAAAGCCGGTGCAGGGATTACGGAAGAATTAAAGGTGAGCGATCAGATGAAGTGGGTAGGACTTAGAAATAATGTACGGAATTCTGTAGAGGAGATTATATTGAAAGAATTTGTGTATTGCTAGCAATAAAGACAAATGAATAACCTAAGCATGGTGGTTTGATGCCTCGAACCGCCGTGTTTAGGTAATAACAAAAATAAATATGAAAATAGATATAAAAGTATGAGAACTCATAAATAATTATGAAAAAGATATTGCATAAAATTGAGGAACATGATATGCTGAGAGAAAGTATGTTCGATAAAACGGAGGCACATATGAAAATCAGTTATAAAAAGCTATGGAAACTTTTGATTGATAAGGAAATGATGAAAAAGGATTTAGCAGAGAAGGCTAATATCAGTTCGGCTTCCATTGCAAAGTTGGGGAGAAACGAAAACGTTAATACGGATATCTTGTTGAGAATATGTGAAGCTTTAGAGTGCGATGTGTCTGATATTATGGAAGTGGTAGAAGATACGGAATAGTTTGGAGTGTTTGTTATGGACAGGTTGACAAAAGAGCAACGCCATAAAAATATGAGCCACATAAAAAATAAGGACACAGGTATCGAGGTAAAGTTACGAAAAGCACTTTGGCAGAAAGGGTATCGGTATCGTAAAAATTATAGTTCATTGCCTGGGAAACCTGATATTGTACTGACAAAATATAAGATAGCCATATTTTGTGACAGTGAATTTTTCCATGGAAAGGACTGGGATGATTTAAAGAAACAGCTTGAGCGTGGAAAGAATGCTGATTTTTGGATAAAAAAGATAGCAAGAAACAGGGAAAGAGATGAAGAAATTAATAAGCAGTTAATGTTTATGGGATGGACTGTTATAAGATTTTGGGGCAAGGATATAAAAAAAGATGTGGATCAATGCGTGAAGGTCGTTGAAGAAACCATATTTGAAAATACAATAAATGAAGAAGATATACTTGATTAAAGGAGACGGACATGTACACATCAATAGATTTATTTGCAGGAATAGGTGGAATACGAAAGGGATTTGAAAATGCCTTTGGAGAAGATATTTCAACCGTATTTGTGAGTGAGTGGGATGAATATGCACAAAAAACATATCGTGCTAATTACGATGATGATTTTGAAATAGCTGGAGATATAACACAAATTGACGAAAAAGAAATACCGCACTTTGATATTTGTTTGGCAGGATTTCCCTGTCAGGCATTTTCAATGGCGGGTAAAAGAATGGGGTTTGATGATGATTATAAAGGAATGTGTCGAGGAACTTTGTTTCAGGATGTGGTTCGTATTTGCGAATATCATCAGCCAAAAGTAATTTTCTGTGAAAATGTGAAAGGTCTGACCATTCATGATAAGGGAAGAACTTTTAAAGTAATCAAGCGGGCTTTTGAACAGATCGGATATACGGTTTATGACAAAGTTTTAAACAGCAAAGATTTTGGTGTTCCTCAAAATAGGGAACGTATTTATATCGTTGCATTTCGTAATAACATAAACAGTACTGGTTTTAAATTTCCAGAAGGGGAAAATTCTGATACAAAGATAAAAGATATCATGGAAGAAAATACAGTAAGTGTAAAATACTATCTTTCCACTACTTATCTGGAAACGCTAAAACGTCATAAGGAAAGACATAAAGCAAAAGGAAATGGATTTGGTTATGAAATTCGTGATATTAATGGGCAGGCGGGAGCTATTGTCTGCGGAGGAATGGGAAGAGAAAGAAATCTGATAGTTGACAAAAGATTAAAAGATTTTACTCCCGTTACTCATATAAAAGGAGAAGTAAACAGAGAAGGAATAAGAAAACTAACCCCCAGAGAATGGGCTAGACTGCAAGGATTTCCGGATAACTTTAAATTAGAACTGGCAGATACTCATCTGTATAAGCAGTTTGGCAACAGTGTAACGGTCAATGTAATTGAGGCAATAGCAAAAGAGATAAGGAAGGTGCTTGAGAATGGCAAATAAGAACAACAGCAAAATGTCAGGAAACAAAGGTGAATGGTCTGAATTATATGCATTTATGAAATTGTTAAGTCAGGGGCGTGTTTATGCTGCGAATGAGAAGGTTGAAAAAATTGACGATGTCTTCTATCCGATTTTGAAAATTATGCGTGAAGAACAAAAAGGGCATACTATTGATTATGTAATCACTGATGAAAATGTTAATATTGAAGTGCAGTCAAAGACGATTATGACCGTATCAAGAAAAGAGCTGGATGACAATGCCAACAGATTATTACAGGAAATAGCGAACCACAGTGGCAGTTTTGAATTGGAAGAAGTAGCGGAATTTGCTAACGGTATTAAGGTGACAAAGATAAAAGCACCTTCTTCTGATACAACAGACATCTCCATGCAAATTGAGGATATACATACAAATTATATTCGTAATGTCGGATTTTCCATTAAATCTGAAGTGGGAAATGCTCCAACATTACTTAATGCTGGGAAAACCACGAACTTTATTTATAAAGTTACCGGTATTACAACGCAGCAGGCACAGGAAATCAATGCGATAGATACGCCATCAAAAATTAAAGACAGAGTGAAAGCCATAAAAGAGTTTGGTGGTTCTATCAGTTATGCTGGTATGGAGCATCCTGGATTTAGGCGTAATTTGATTATGGTGGACAGTAATATGCCGCAAATTATCGGTAATATGCTCTTGTATTACTATGAGGAAGATATTAAAGAATGTGATAAGCTGGTTGAACTTGCCGGAGAACGTGATCCGCTTGGATATGGGGATGCCATGATGTATGAATATAAATTTAAGAAATTCCTCTGTTCTTGTGCGTTGGGAATGAAGCCTGCAAAGAAATGGGATGGACTTGATGAAGCTAATGGGGG
>OHOI01000407.1_pt1 | contig 30458 bp, 30 predicted proteins | sample 1569781 | NCBI WGS metagenome assembly OHOI01 (sample SAMEA3879587, study PRJEB24766) | human gut metagenome | biome: human-associated habitat; feature: feces | place: USA | collected 1985/1987 | reverse complement strand
TTAGACAAAAAAGAGTTTATTGAAAAATTCGGATCAAAATCTAACAAGGTTGTTTGATTATTTTCGTGAAACCATTCATTTAATAAATAACGATTTATACAATAAATATTATCGATAGGTGAGGATATCATATGGAAAGCACGAATTATATATTGTAATGGTATATATGCACAAGTTATTAATAAAATATCATTTACAGAATTCATCAATTTTGCAGATACAAGTGTTGGATCCCATTGTGTACGCGACATAGTTTTTTTTGCATGTTCAGAATGTTTAGCTTCTCCCCATTTATCCAATTTTTCGGTCTTAGCAAAAAAATCATGATTATAATCACGCGTATTCGCTGTAAGCTTCCATTCATAACCAGGAAACATATCCCCAGCAAAATTACATGCAATTATTTCAAATTCTCGTGATGAAAGTTTTTCCCATGTATAGTCCATATATAATTCCTCATTTAGTTTTGTATTGTATAACATTATACCCAATCGATAACTAAAAATTATCCATCACATATATAGGAGAACTAAATTTTAAAATTCTGTCTAGGGTGTTTTGCAGTAAGTATATCTCGTTGCTTTGAAAGAGCAACGTGTGTATAAATTTCAGTTACAGTGATTGAACTATGTCCAAGCATTTCTTGAATGTATCTAATATCCACATCTGCTTCAAGCAGGCTTGTAGCAAATGTGTGGCGAAACATATGTGGAGTTATGTGTAAGTCAATAGACGATAGAGAACAGTATTTCTTAATCATGCGTCTGATAGCTTGATCTGAAATTGAGGTTGCATTAGGATTAACAAAGAAATATCCGCATTTATTTATTTCGTATATATATTCTTCTGCATATTTTTTAAGCATTTTTATGACATCACTATTTCCAATCTGTATCATTCGTTCTTTTGAACCTTTTCCATATATGCGGATTGTTGCATCGTGAAGGTCAACATCGGAGCTTTTTAAATTACATAGTTCAGAAATTCTCATACCGGTAGAAAATAATGTTTCACATATTGCAATGTCAAGAAGAGTGCGCTTCTTACGATAGTTGGTATGGGCAAGAGAAAATTCCTTATACATGCCTGCAAGTAAATTTTCCATTATATAAAGTGGGATTGTTTTAGGTAGTATGATTGGTTCCCGAAAGCTTGTTTTGATTTTATTAAAAGGGTTTTGTTCAATATAATCTTTATATTCAAGAAAGTTATAAAAAGCTTTTATAGAAGCAAGCTTTCTTTTGGCTGTTTTGGGTTTGAAGTTCTGATGCAGGTATCCAATATATTTTTCTATATCGGTTATGGATATAGTATGTATATCGGAGTTGTTGAAAAAAGAAACAAATTGACTTAAATCGGTGCTATATGCTTTTAGCGTTTTCTTATCAAGCATTTTTTGTGTTTTACAATAGTCCAGGTAGTTTTCGGTAATAGAAAATATAGTATTCATATGTGAGTATCTCCTTTTTGCAATCTTGTGTTTATATTGATATATCGGAAGAAAAGGGAGTGTATCAGAAATATGATGAGATACAGGAAGTACTTGTATATGAAGAAAATGGAATTATAATTGCAGAAATTTATCCGAACGAGGAATAATCGAGTCTTGTAACGGATTTGGGATTGAGCTCTTTGGATGTTATTAATGTCGTAGTAGCATTTGAAGATGAATTTGATATAGAAATACCAGGCCAGAAAATAAAGGAATTAGTGACGGTGGGTGATATTGTGGAATATCTTGAGAAAAATATATAAGACATGTTTATTTCGTCAGAAAGAAGTAGTAATAGAAGTTTTTACTATAAAATATGATTAGAATATCAAAATATATTGTTTAAATAAGTAAAAAGTGGAGCCCATACATGAGGCTCCACTGGCTACTGACATCGCAAGTTTTCGTAGCACAACTACTGTTAATAATATACTGTATAATGAACGTATGTTCTATAGCTTTTTGCCTCTTGAAAATCAGATGAACTTTATCATATGCAAATATATATATCCTGCAAGAGGTGTGGGCAATATAAATACACATTGAAACCAATAAATTTTTATGGTAAAATAAAAACGAATGAGAAAATTTATTAATAATAAAGAATTCACGTAAACAGGAGGTTTAAGATACAATGGAGCAGTACAAGCAGGAATTTATTGATTTTATGGTTGATTGCCATGTTTTAAAATTTGGCGATTTTACATTAAAGAGCGGAAGAAAATCACCGTTTTTTATGAATGCGGGAGCATATGTTACAGGAACACAGCTTATGAAGCTTGGTGAATACTATGCAAAGGCAATTCATGAGACATATGGTGATGATTTTGATGTGCTTTTCGGACCTGCATACAAAGGAATTCCAATCAGCGTCGTAACAGCAGTTGCATATGCAAAACTTTATGGAAAAGAAGTGCGTTATTGCTCTGACCGTAAAGAAGAAAAAGACCATGGAGCTGATAAGGGAGGCTTCCTCGGAAGCAAGTTGCAGGATGGCGACAGAGTCATTATGATAGAAGATGTTACAACATCAGGAAAATCAATGGAAGAGACAGTTCCTAAGGTTCGTGGTGCAGCAGATGTAAAAATTATCGGACTTATGGTTTCTCTTAACCGTATGGAAGTAGGACTTGGCGGCAAAGTAAGTGCACTTGATGAAATCAAAGAAAGATACGGATTTGAGACAAGTGCTATTGTAAGCATGGCGGATGTAGTTGAGCATCTTTATAACAAGCCTTGCAATGGTGAAATTGTTATTAATGATGACATCAAAGCTGCAATAGACAAATATTATGAAGAGTACGGAGTAAAATAAGCAGGATTTTGCTTCGCAAAACAAGGAGGCAAATCCTCTCCTCACCAAAGGGTTCGGATTTTGCTTCGCAAAACAAGGAGGAGTGTCATGGACGAAAAGTTATATAAAAAAGTAAAAGGAATAGGAGCATCAAATCTTGCATTTGGAATTATCACACTTGTGTTTGGTATTACAGCAGGAGTTATGCTTATAGTTAATGGTGCAAGACTTCTTGCACACAAATCCGACAGCCTTATATAAAGAGGTCTGCATGAAAAACAGAAAAATAAAAAGTATTTTTAAATGGAGTGCATTTTTAATCTATATTGTGGCACTTATTTATTTTGTGTTTTTTGCAGAAATGCTTGGAAGGGCAGATGTACCTGTTAATTACAGGTACAATCTTGTACCGTTTAAGGAAATAAAAAGATTTATCATATATTACAGACAAATAGGGATTAATGCGGTTATTCTCAATCTAGCAGGAAATGTAGTGGCATTTATGCCATTTGGATTTTTTCTGCCGCTTGTTTCAGAACATAAGATAAAGTTTTTCAAGGTTTTTATAACTGCATTTTCTCTTAGTCTGTCAATAGAACTTATCCAGCTTATATCGAAGGTTGGCAGCTGTGATGTTGACGACCTTATACTTAATACGCTTGGTGGTCTTCTGGGGTATTGGTGTTTCTGCATATATAAAAATATGAATAGAGCATACAAAAAAAGTAAAGAACAGGGAAAAAGGTAAAAGAATGAAATTATTTAATAAATACAAATTTTCCGATAAGAGCCAGACACTTGGCGGTACAATTTCAACCGTAATGGGGGTCGCTGCATTAAGCTGCCTGCTTTACGGTGTTTTTGTAGCATTTAAAAAGAGCGGTGAAGCCGGACTTGAAGTGGGAAGTCTTGGACTTATGGCTCTTATGCTGTCAGTAATTGGGACAGTAATCGGATTATTAAGTTTTAAAGAATATGATAAATTTTATACATTATCAAAAATCGGTTCAATGTTATGCGGTATCATAGCGGTATTTATGATGGCAGTATTTGTCATGGGTCTTGGTTTTTAAAGTAAATGCATTAAGGAGGCAGTAAAAGTTGTTTGACGATAATCTCATCGAACGTTTTGAATTGGCATCTGAAAGAATTAAAGAGATAAAAACAGCCGGCGGTGCGTGTAGTGATGGCAGATTCAGCGATTATTTCTGCAAAATGTCGGAGTTTATTATTTCGATGACGGAACTTTTTGGCAAAGTTAAAAATAATGAATTTGAAGATTATACATTTAATCAGCTTTCAGAGTTTAATAAATCATTATATGAAGATATACTTGAAAAAAATTATGACAAAAGCTATGCAAATCCTGTTTATGCCGTAAAGGTGATGGGACTTGAATATGGCAGGATGCTGTCATTTCTTTATGTTGAATTAAGAGGAATGATTGCATATGCATATGAATTAAGAATTGCAGAGATGACAGTGCTTATGGAGCTTTTTGTTGAGATTTACTGTTCATTTGAATCAGAGACACCTGACAGCACATCGCTAAGAGATATAATATACTGGTAAGTGATTACAGTGATGATTTTGTTGAGTACAGAGTCCGTGAGCAGATAGATACTTCACTGTCATTTGCAACGGATATTATAATGAATGAAAATCTTGATGACATAAGATATCTCTATAAATTTGGCGAATATATCACAGATAATGAAATTATGACTGCAACATATCTTAACAGTCTTCCTGACGAAAAGATTAGTGCGATGGCACATACATTTACAGAGGGATACCGCAAAGGTTTTGAGCTTACTGGCAAAGACATAAGCAGGAAGAAAACAGTTAATATAAGATACTGTCTGGGATTTGAGCGTCTTGTGCGTGAAGAAATTAAGCAGTTTGAAGAAATTGGGCTTAAAACAACAATATACCGTGCCGCAGTTAATACAATAAACAAGCGTATGCATATAAAAATAGGATATTATGGAACAAGTCCGAATAAACAGATGGAATATGATCATAGGTTTGATAACGGAATATATCTGGATGCTGCATTTATAGAAAGAAAGATTGGTGCATTAAAGTTTGCCTATGAGAAAAATAAAGAGAAAGCATCAGTATTCGGCGGTCCTGCTGTTATGGAAGTTTTCGGGGAAGAGCCGTTTGAACCTGAAAACAGGACGGAGTGTATGACACTTGATGATAAACAGCGTGCATTATCAGTAAAATATGACAGGGAATCTTCAGAGATAGTCAATAATTATATAAAAGGAGAGGAACGCAGTTTTACAATAATTGCATATCCGATTCCTGAAATAGGAAAAGATTACGAAAAAATATTTGATGAGACTGTTAAAATAAATACGCTTGACTATGATGTGTATTGTAAAATCCAGAAAAATATTATTGATGCACTCGATAAGGCTGATTATGTAGAAGTTAAAGGCATGAATGGCAATAAGACAGATATATGTGTCAATCTTATGAAAAAGACGAACACTGAAAAGCAGACAGTATTTGAAAACTGCCTTGCTGATGTAAATATACCGCTTGGAGAAGTGTTTACCTCACCAGTGCTTGCAAAAACAAATGGCGTAATCAATGTAAGTGAAGTGTATCTTAATGATTTAAAATTTAAAAATCTTTCAGTTACATTAAAAGACGGAATGGTCGCAGATTATACATGTGATAATTTTGCTGACGAAGAAAAAAGCAGGGAGTTTTTTAAGGAAAATGTATTGTATAACCACGAGACACTGCCAATAGGCGAGTTCGCAATTGGAACAAATACAACAGCATATGTAATGGCAAACAAATATGATATTGTATATAAGCTTCCGATTCTTATAGTAGAGAAGATGGGGCCGCATTTTGCACTTGGTGATACATGTTATTCAAGGGCTGAAGATATAAAGGTTTACAATCCTGACGGAAAAGAAATTATTTCAAAAGAAAATGAGATTTCATCATTAAGAAAAACACAGCCGGAAAAAGCGTATTTTAACTGCCATACTGATATAACAATCCCTTATGAGGAAATTGGAAGCATAACAGCGGTTGAAATTGACGGCAAAAGAACCGATATAATCAGAAACGGAAGATTTGTACTTGAAGGATGTGAAGAATTGAATCGTCCGTTTGAAAAATAAAACTGTAGTTTTATAATAAGTGATTAAGCAAAAAGTTGCGTTTATATTAATAGAGAGTTATAATATAACAATAAAATATAAATCCAATGGGGTGATTTTATGAGAATTCAAGATTTTTGTGACATGAAGAAATTTGAAGAAATTATGAGTAATTGGGCGAAAAGCACAGGACTTGCGACGGTTGCAGTCGGAGATGACGGCAAGTATATAAGTGAGTGCTATAATTTTACTGACTTTTGTATTAAACTCACAAGAGGAAGCAATGAAGGACGTAGAAGATGTGAAAAGTGTGACCGCGAAGGAAAAGGCGTATATCCGTGTCATGCAGGTCTTATTGATTTTGGTATTCCGATTACACTTGATGACGGAACTGTACTTGGAAGCGTAATAGGCGGACAGGTTCTACCGGAACATCCGGATGAGGATAAGTTCAGAAAAGTCGCTGATGAAATCGGCGTTGATCAGGACAAGTACATTGAGGCACTTGGACAAGTTAATGTAAAGACAAGAGAAGAGATTGAGGCGGCAGCTAACCTTCTCGGTGATGTAATTAACATGTATGTGAGAGCCTGTTATTCATCAGCACGCAGTAAGAGAATACTTGATAATCTGAAGAATGGTATCAAAGAGGCTGCAGAACAGATTGAAGTTGCCAATGATAATACGAAACAGATAGAGTCATTTGGACATAAACAGAAGATACTTGCCCTTAATGCAAGTATAGAGGCTGCAAGAGCAGGCGAAGCAGGTAAGGGATTTGCTGTAGTTGCAGAGGAAGTACAGAAACTTGCACAGGGTATGTCTGTAGTAAGTGTTAATATCAGAAAAGCTCTTGATGAGGTTACACAGACGATTAATAAACTTAATCAGTGATAAGTACATAAGTACAATATGTTTTAATAATAATCAGTTAAACTTATAATCGGATGGAGAACAATGGCTGGAAAGATTAGTAAAGACAAGAAAAAATATATTATAGCCGGTATTTCGGGAATTTTAGTAATTATATTGATATTAACGGCATATAGTATTAATAGTGCAAAAAATGATAAAAAACCGACAACAGATGTAAGTGTTGAAGATTCTGACAAAAAAGTTAAAAGTCAATCATCTGCATCATCAGATGGAGGACGTGTTGCATCTACGGTAGAGATTGAATTTGAAGACAGTGCAGTTCTTGTCGGAACAAGATTTAAAGTGACAGCCATTGTTACACCATCAGATACAGATAAAGCATTACTCTGGAGCAGTAGTGATGATTCTGTTTTTTCAGTTGATGAAAATGGAATTGTAACAGTAAAAGGCACGGGTAATGCAGTTCTTACGGCAACTGTGGGAACAGTATCAGATGCGGTTGTTATCGAAGGAATAACAGACGCTGCCACAGGCTCATCAGAAAATCTTCCTGTATTCATAGCTGATTCATATGATTCTTCATATACTGTGTCAGGTTCATCCGGTAACAGGACAGGCACACAGGCAACAGGCAGCGGTTCATCTTCATATCAAGGCAGTTCAGAAAATGGCAGCAGCTATCAGGGAACTTCAGGTACATCAGGTGGACAGACGGCTTCTGGCGGACAAAATTCAGGCTCTGACTATACGGGTTCATCAGGAAATGCATGGTCAGATAATTCTGGCAGTAATAATTCAGGCAATCAGAATCAGGACAACGGAGGTAATAATAATTCAGGCAGTCAGGATTCAGGTAATACAGATAACGGCTCATCAGGTGGACAGACAAGCAGCACAATAGGTGAGAGTCTTCCGGCACTTGGTTTTAACCATATGATGAGTAATGTATACGTTTATGAAGAAGGAAACAACTATTACGGCGAGGTAATAACCCAGCCTAATGTTGCAATTATATATATTATGCAGAGAAGTTCGGGATTTGATAATGTTATAAATCAGGTACTTCAAAGACTTGTTCCGGGAGGAGCATCGCAAATCTGGAACAACTATTCTACAGCAACAACAGATAAAACATTTACAATAAATGACAGAAAAATAAGAATAGTAATGCCTAAGGGCGGCGGCCATTCGCAAATTGTAATATACAATTAGCTGGTGGTGTGTTATAATGTCGAAAGTAAAACCAAAAATCACAGAAATGTGAGTATGGAGGTATTTGGTGTTAAACGAAAATAAAATAAAAATGATGACAAAAATGGCAATATATGAAAAAAATCAGGGCAGGCAGATGTTAAAGAATGCCAGATATTATAAAGGTGATTATATTGCATTAAGCGTATTGAAAAGTACAATAGCAACGACATTTGCATATATAATAGTTTTTTTAATGTATATATTGTGTGATGTCGAAAAACTTGTCGCAGATATTAACAGTCTTGATTATGCAGCCATGGGAAAGAAGATGGCTTTATATTATGTAATTATGCTTGTTGTGTTCGCTGTTATTTCTGGTGCAGTCAGTGCATATAAGTACGACCATTCACGCAGTGGAATGAAGAAATATTTTTCAAGACTTAACAAACTTGAAAGATTCTATAACGGACAAAAAAACAGAAAGTAACGGAGGACCCATGATGACTTTTTTATTGGAGTTAAAGGATAATATCAACAAATTTTACAATAAACATAATGTATATCTTGTCCCTGCACTTAAATTTGTAGTGGCATTTATATCATTTCTGCTTCTTAATGTGCAGATAGGATATATGACAATATTAAAAAATCCTCTTATTGCACTTGCTGTGTCAATAATATGTGCATTTCTCCCAAGCGGATTTACAGTTGTTGCACTTTCAATATTTATGCTTGCACACCTGTATGCCATATCAGCAGAATTTGCGGTAATTTCATTATCTATTGTACTTGTTATGTATCTTCTCTATTTCAGATTTGCACCTAAACAGGGATACATTCTCATATTCACAGTTATTTTATGCTGGTGTAAGATTCCGGAAGCAATTCCTGTTGCAGTAGCTCTTGGAGCCGGACTTACATCATTCATACCTGTTTCGTTTGGCGTTATTATATATTATATAATCAAGACAGCAAGTGCTTATGAAACAGCAATAACTAACTCATCTGTGGCAGACAGCATGCAGCAGATGTCTTATATTGTAGAAAGTTTTTTCAATAACAAAAGCTGTCTTATTTTTGTAATTGCATTTACAGTTGCAATAATCATTACGTATATAATTAAGAGACTTTCAGTTGACAATGCATGGACATATGCAATTGCAGTTGGTACAGTTTCAGAATTTATAATATTGATAGTTGGAAGCCTTGCATTAAATGCAAAGATTAATATTGTATTTATGATTATAGGTATTATTATTGGAGCAGTTGCTGCATATATCTGTAAGATTGTATTTTTTAGTGTTGATTATAAGAGAACTGAATTTGTGCAGTATGAAGATGATGAATACTATTATTATGTAAAAGCAGTTCCAAAAATCAGCCTCGTTAATGAAAATGTCAAAGTTAAGCAGATTAATGCAAGAAAGACAAGAAAAACAAGTGATTTAAGTGATATAAGAAGAGCAGCAGATAAGAATGCAGCTACATTGGAAACTGATGATGACGATATAACATTTTATGATAAATAATATTTAACAGAATAATAAAAGCGAAGGGAGTGAAGATATGACAGCGGTTAATAATTTTATACAAAATTATTTGTCTAACCTGTATATACCCCGTATTACATGGACAGATATAATAGAGATTTTTATTATAGCATTTGTTCTGTACAGCTTTCTTGTATGGATTAAGAATACAAAAGCATGGGCGTTATTAAAGGGTATTATAATTGTCGTACTTTTCGCTCTTTTTGCATATATTCTTAATCTCAGAACGATTCTGTGGATAGCAGGAAAGACAATAAGTGTTGGTATTATAGCACTTGTAATTATATTCCAGCCTGAATTAAGGCGTGCTCTGGAACAGCTGGGAAGAAAAAAACTTGTGCTTAATTTCTTTAATTTTGGCGACAGTCATGAAAAAGATGAAAGATATAGCTCAAAGACAGCAGATGAGATTGTCCGTGCTGCATATGAAATGGGAGCAGTAAAGACAGGTGCTCTTATTGTTATAGAACAGGATATGATGCTTGATGAATATGTAAGAACGGGCATAAATGTTGACGGAATTGTTACAAGCCAGCTTCTTATCAATATTTTTGAACATAATACACCGCTTCATGATGGTGCTGTTATTATTAGAGGAAACAGGGTTGTGGCGGCAACATGTTATCTTCCGCTTTCTGATAATGTTAATCTTAGTAAAGAGCTTGGAACAAGACACAGGGCTGGAGTTGGAATAAGTGAAGTGACAGACAGCATGACAATTATTGTCTCAGAAGAAACAGGTGCTGTATCAGTAGCTGTCGGAGGAGAACTTATAAGAGATATAGATGAACATTCACTGCGTAACAAACTGGAATATTTAAGAAAGAGGACAATAGATGTAAAGTCTTTCAAAATATGGAGAGGAAGAATAAAGAATGAAGGAAAAAATATTTAACAACTTTTCTCTTAAAATCCTTTCAGTGTTATGTGCAATCGTTTTGTGGGCTGTTATAGTCAATATATATGACCCGACAACGAGTGTTACAATAAGTAATGTGAATGTGGAACTTATCAATGCACAAAGTCTTACTGATAAGGATTATACCTATGAAGTTGTGGACGGAAGCAAAATATCAGTATATCTTAGCGGACCTAAAAGTGTAATTACTGACATTAAGTCAAGTGATATAGTTGCAACTGCAGATTTGAGTAAAATATCAGCATTTGCCGATTATGTTGACATTGATGTAAAAGTAGTAAAAGATGGCAAAGAAGTTACAGGAATTGAAGTTACACCAAGAACAACGGCCGTAAAGCTTGATATTGAGAACAGGCTTACAAAGGAATATACAATTGAGACAGATACTGAAGGAATGCCTGCAGACGGATATGTGCTTACATCAGTAAGTGTTACACCTACAACTGTAAAAGTTACAGGACCGTCATCAATTGTAGAAAATATTGACAAAGTTAAGGCTGTGTGTGATATTAGTGGTGCATATTCCAATGTTAACAGTACAGCTAAGCTTACGGCATATGCGGCAGATGGAAGCCAGATAAATGAGGAAGGTTTTTCATTTTCAAAAAGCGATGTAGATTATACAGCACTGATAAGTGCCCATAAGATAGTTAATGTGAGATGTGCAGGTACAACCGGAACAGTTAAAGACGGATATATGATTATGGGAATTGAACTTAGCACAGATAAGGCTGAACTTATCGGTGATGCTAATACACTTAACAACATTTCTGAGATAGTTATACCTGAGAGTGCAATTAATGTTGATAATGTTGATTCGTCAAGAAACTATACGGTATGGCTTTCCGACTATATAAGTCAGGATTTAAAAGTAAAATCTGAAAACAAGCTAAATATTAAAGTTAAAGTGGCTGATTTAAACAGCCGCGAGTTTTCATTTGACACATCGAAGATTACATTTAATAATATAAAGACAGGATATCATGTTACAATAGATGATGATTCTGTTATGTCAATAGTCATAAGCGGTGAGAGCAGTGTTCTTGATTCGATTTCAGGAGATAATATAAAAGGAACAACAAACCTTACGGCATTATCGGCGGGAAGACATACTGTTTTTGTTAACTTTACAGTACCGGATGGTTGTAAAGTTGTAGGAGAATATAAGATACAGGTTCTTATAGAAGCAGACAAACAGCAGGAAACAACATCTGCTGCTTCAAATTAATGCGGTATATGTATACAGGAGGTTGAAAAATGTTAAAGCAGACTATATTAGTAGACAGTCCGTTGGGAATTCATCTGCGTCCGGCTACAGCAATGTGTGATCAGGCGATTAAATATAAATCGAAGATTTCATTTAATTATGGCGATGGCAAAACTGCGAATGCAAAAAGCGTAATATCAATACTTGCTTCAAGTGTCAAATGTGGGCAGGAAATTGTGCTTGAAGCTGACGGCGAAGATGAAGAAGAAGCAATAAATGCTGTAGCACAGGCATTTAAAGAATCACTCAAAAATGATTAATAATAATTAAGAATGGAGGATAATAAAATGGGCTATATGGAAACTTATAAGTCTTGGTGCGATAATGAATATTTTGATGAGGCAACAAGAGATGAATTAAAATCTATAGCTGGTAATGAAGCGGAGATAGAAGATCGTTTTTATAAAGATCTTGAATTTGGTACAGGCGGTCTTAGAGGTGTAATTGGAAATGGTACAAACAGAATGAATGTTTATACTGTAAGAAAGGCAACACAGGGACTTGCTAATTTTATTATAAAGGATAATGCAGCAGACAGAGGTGTGGCTATTGCATACGATTCAAGAAGAATGTCAAAGGAATTTGCAGACGAAGCAGCACTCTGCCTTAATGCAAATGGTATCAAAGCATACATATTCCCTACATTAAGACCTACACCAGAGCTTTCATTTGCATTAAGAGAGCTTCATTGCATAGCTGGTATTGTTGTTACAGCAAGCCACAATCCTCCTGAATATAATGGATACAAAGTATATTGGGAAGATGGTGCACAGATTACAGCACCTAAGGATTCACAGATTATATCAGAAGTTAAATCAGTTACAGATTATAATACAGTAAAGACAATGGATATTGATGCTGCAAGAGTTGCAGGTCTTTACAATGTAATCGGATATGATATGGATGATAATTACATGGCTGCACTTAAAAAGATGAGCCTTAATGGAGATATTATCAAGCAGGTTGCAGATGATATCAAGATTGTATACACACCATTTAATGGTACAGGTAATGTGCCTGTAAGAAGAATTTTAAGGGAGCTTGGATTTAAGAATGTATACGTTGTTCCTGAACAGGAAAAACCTGATCCAAACTTTACAACACTTGAATATCCTAACCCTGAAGATCCTAAGGCATTTACATATGCATTAAAGCTTGCAAAAGAAGTTGATGCAGATATTATTCTTGCAACAGACCCTGATGCAGACAGACTTGGTGTATATTCTAAAGATGTTAAGAGTGGTGAATACAAGTCATTTACAGGTAACATGTCAGGTATGCTTATTGCAGAATATCTTCTTTCACAGAGAAAAGAACGCGGTCTTATCCATAAAAATGGTGCATTTGTTAAGACTATTGTTTCAACAAATATGGCTGATGCAATTGCAAAAGAATACAATGTAAAGCTTATAGAGGTTCTTACAGGATTTAAGTTTATCGGTGAACAGATTAAATTCTTTGAACAGCAGCATACATATGAGTATGAATTTGGTTTTGAGGAAAGTTATGGCTGCCTTGTAGGTACACATGCAAGAGATAAAGATGCCGTAGTTGCTGTTATGGCACTTTGTGAAGCAGCTGCTTATTATAAGACAAAAGGTCTTACACTCTGGGATCAGATGATTAATATCTTTGAAAAATATGGATATTATAAAGAAGGCCAGAAGGCAATCACAATGAAAGGTGCTGAAGGTGCCGCTCATATTGCCAAGATGATGGATGATTTAAGAAACAACCCACCAAAGAAATTTGGCAGATGGGATGTTCTTGAGACAAGAGATTATAAGAATGATGAGTGCATAGTTCTTGCAACTGGTGAGAAACACAGCACAGGTCTTCCTAATTCTAATGTATTATATTATGATTTATCAGATAATGCATGGTGTTGTGCAAGACCTTCAGGTACAGAGCCTAAGATTAAGTTCTATATGGGCGTAAAAGGTTCAAGCCTTGAGGATGCTCAGAGCATGCTTGACGAACTTACAAAAGCAGTTATGGAAAAAATAGGACAGTAAAGTTCAGAATTTTTTAATAAGTAAAACACAATATGAACACATTTCGTTGTTAGTATACATATACAGACAAGGAAATGTGTTCTTCTTATATAATTACATGTATTATACAGAACATATTTTAAAGGAAGGAGTAAGGTAAAATGTACGATAATGATTTAGATAATAATAATACATCATCAGGTGTAACAGGAAGCGAATCACAGAATTCGCAGGAAAGTACAGAATACAGATATACGTCAGGAAGCATGCCATACAATGATAATTCATACAATTCATCATATAATAACAATACATGGAATTCCAATAATGGCGGTTATTATTCAAATACTAATTATTCAAACACTACGGGCAACACTAATTATAATAAAAAGAAAAACAAGACAGACAAAAAAGGAATCGGAAAGAGAATTGCAGCAATTGCATTGTCAGCAGTTTTATTTGGTGTAATTGCCGGTGGTACAATGTATGGCGTCAACTATGCGGCTAATAAAATAAACCCTGTCAATAATAATTCTAATGTAGAAATACCAATAGTATCAAGCAGTGTATCATCAACATCAGGAACAGTTAACGATGAAAGTTCGGCATACAATGTAAAGATGGATGTTGCAGCAGTTGCTAATGCAGCAATGCCGGCAATGGTTGCATTACAGGGTACAACAACAGTTTCAGGAAGCTCATCATCAATATTTGGATATGGACAGAGTTATGAGGCAACAACAAGTGGAACAGGTATAATTGTTGGTAAAAGTGATACAGAACTGCTTCTTCTTACAAATGCACATGTAATAGATGGTGTAAGCAACTTAAAGTGTACATTTGTGGATGGTGAATCAGTAAACTGTACAGTAAAAGGCTCTAAATCAGATAAAGATATTGCAGTAGTTGCAGTTAATCTCAGTGATATAAAGAGTTCAACAATCAATCAGATTTCAATTGCTGAACTTGGTGATTCTGATGATGTTACACTGGGTCAGGAGGTTGTAGCCATCGGTAATGCACTTGGTGAAGGCCAATCAGTAACAAATGGTATAATAAGTGCCATGAATCGTTCAATAACAGTTAATAATGTAACATTTGATGGCCTTTTCATGACAAATGCAGCAATTAACTCAGGAAACAGTGGCGGTGCATTACTTAATGCAGACGGACGTGTAATTGGTATTAACTTTGCAAAGACATCAGAAGATGGTGTTGAAGGCATGGCATATTCAATTCCTGTTTCAAATGTAAAAGATCTTATAAATTCACTTATGAACAGAGAGACAAGAACAAAGGTTGCTGATTCTGAAGCATCATATCTTGGCATTTCAGGCGTTGATATAACAAGTACAATTTCACAGTATTACAAGTATCCACAGGGAGTACAGATTCGTTCAGTTGCATCAGGTTCTGCAGCAGAAAAGGCTGGTCTTGGTCAGTATGATATAATTGTAAGCTTTGATGATGAGTCAATATCATCAATGTCAGAACTCCAGAATACAATGCAATATTATAAAGCTGGTGAAACAGTTACAATAAAATATTATCATCCTGAAGGCACTCAGTACGTATTAAAATCTGTAGATGTTACACTTGGAAAGAAAAACTGATAAAATACATCCGTCTACAGGAAATGGTTAAAAATCAAAAATAAAGAATAAAGAATAAGAAGGATACATCAACCGGCAGGCATATATGCGGTGCAGGGCATGTATCCTTCTTCTTTTAACTTTTATTTTAGAAAGATTTTATTGATATATATAGAAGCAAAATGTATACTTTATAATATACATAAGAAATCGGGAGGACAATATTATGCAGGATAATAAAGATAATAACAATGTTAATGATATAGATAATAAAAATGCAGATAATTCTACAGATACATCCACAACAGAAAAAAAGGATGAGTATGAAAAAGTATGTTATGTATGTCATCGTACAGAAAGCCGGGCAGGCAAGATGATAAATATGGGCAATAATATATACATATGCCCTGACTGTATGCAGCGTTCATTTGATGCTATTTATAACAGTGGTATTAATTATGATGATATGATGAAAAATATTCCCGGAATGGGCAATATTCCCGGAATGAATGGATTTATGTCTGGTGATATGAATGATAATATAAGCCAGAAACAGAAGATAAAAAAGAAGAATAATAAAGATGACAAAGATAAAAAAGAAGATATTGATTTAAAAAATATTCCGGCACCGCATGTGATAAAAGAGATGCTCGACCAGTATGTGGTAGGACAGGAACATGCCAAAAAAGTAATGTCTGTTGCTGTATACAATCACTATAAGAGAGTAGCATGCAAGGATACAGATGTTGAGATTGAAAAGTCAAACATGCTTATGATAGGACCGACAGGTTCAGGAAAGACTTATCTTGTAAAAACACTCGCAAAGCTTCTTTCAGTGCCGCTTGCCATTGCAGATGCTACATCACTTACAGAGGCAGGTTATATTGGTGATGATATAGAAAGTGTTGTTTCAAAACTTCTTGCGGCGGCAGATAATGATGTTGAGAGAGCAGAACATGGTATAATCTTTATCGATGAGATTGATAAGATAGCAAAGAAAAAAGAGACAAGAAGTCGTGATGTAAGCGGTGAATCAGTACAGCAGGGAATGCTCAAACTTCTCGAGGGAAGTGATATAGAAGTTCCTGTTGGAGCGACAAGCAAGAATGCGATGGTTCCACTCGTTACAGTCAATACAAAAAATATTTTATTCATTTGTGGAGGTGCATTCCCTGACCTTGAAGATATAATAAAAGAAAGACTCAATCATCAGGGGTCAATAGGATTTACTGCTGATTTGAAGGATAAGTACGATAATGACAACAATCTCTGCCAGCAGGTAACAGTAGACGATTTAAGAAATTATGGCATGATTCCGGAATTCCTTGGCAGACTGCCTGTGGTATTTGCACTTGAAAGTCTTACAAAACCTATGCTTATTGAGATAATGAGAGAACCTAAAAATGCAATATTAAAGCAGTATGAGAAGCTTCTTGAACTTGATGAAGTCAAGCTTGAGTTTGATGATGCTGCACTTAATGCCATTGCAGATAAAGCTATGGAGAAAAAGACAGGTGCCAGAGCACTGCGTTCAATAATAGAAGATTATATGCTCGATATAATGTATGAAATACCTAAAGATAATAACATAGGAAAAGTTGTTATAACAGGAGATTATATATTAAAAAAGGGTGCCCCGGTTATACAGATGCGTGGATACGAAACACAGCTGATAGAATCACATGAATAATAACAGGGATATATGAATATAATAGATTAAATTATATATAGCGGCCGGATATATGGATATGACATGTGACGCACTTATTAAATCACAGGAAATTATGGATTTTATCATATATAACAATCCATGGTACTATAATTATAATCCGTCAGATAAAATAGAAAACGCATGCGTAATTGAAGTGGATGAGAACTTTTCAATTGGATATGGAAAGCTTTCAGGTGATATGAAAATGAGCATAAGCAATCTTGGATATCAGACAATACCTAAGCTATATGGAATAATGGATACATCAAGTATGGATGCGGCTGGTATTACGTCTTCGTTAAACCAGCCGTTTCTTAATGTCCGCGGACAGGGTGTAATTATGGGAATTGTTGATACCGGAATAGATTATACACATGAAGCATTCAAGAAAAGCCCAAATGTCAGCCGTATAGCTGTAATATGGGACCAGACGGGTGAGTGGAATAATACAGAAAGTCAAGAGAGCAGAAGCGACTATGTTAGCAGTGTATACAAATATGGGAGAGTGTTTACTAATGAAGAGATAAATGCAGCACTCAAAGCACAGTCTGACGGCGGGAATCCTTATGAATATGTTCCAGAAAAAGATACTGACGGTCATGGCACTTTTATAGCCGGTATTGCAGCAGGAAGCCAGACAGATGAATTCTGTGGAGCAGCACCGGAGTGTGAATTGGCAGTCGTTAAACTTAAAGAGGCAAAAGATTATCTTAAAGAATATTTTCTTGTAAACAGAGAGACAGCAGTATTTGAAGAGACAGATATAATGCTTGGTGTACGGTTTCTGCTTGATTATGCTGCTAAAAGGAAAATGCCGCTTGTGATATGCTTCGGACTTGGAACAGGAAGCGGTCCAAGAACAGGTGCAACGCCATTGGCAAGTATGCTTAGTTTGGTTGCAATAAGAACAAATGTAGTAGTTGTTTCTTGTATGGGTAATGAAGCTGCAGGAAGAACACATATATCAGGTGAGGCACTTTCATCTGTATCACCATATACAATAGAATTAAATGTAGGTAAAAAAGAAAAAGGATTTTCAATGGAAATATGGGCAAATACGCTCGATGTGCTGTCAGTTTCAGTAATATCTCCGTCGGGCGAGAGTGTGCCAAGATTATCTGCAAGAACAGGCATGACAAATGTGTTAAAGTTTATATTTGAAAATTCACAGGTAGAAGTAGATTACAGAGTGGTAGATACATTATCAGGATATGAAGTGATATTTTTCAGATTTATTAATCCGGCACAGGGTGTATGGAAAATTAATGTATACAGCCTTACAAATATAAAAGGGAGTTTTAATGGATGGCTTCCGATTAATAATTTCCTGCAGTCAGACACATTTTTTCTGAATTCTACGCCAGATACAACATTGACAGAACCAGCTGCAGAATCAAGAATTATAAGCATTGCATCATATAATCATCTGACAGGTGCTATAAGTATAGAGTCAGGCAGGGGATACAGTGCAGATAATGTTGTAAAACCTGAACTTGCAGCTCCTGGTGTTAATGTATATGGCCCACGCACCGGAGGAGGATACACATATAGAAGCGGAACCAGCATTGCGGCGGCACATGCTGCAGGAGCAGCAGCACTGTTACTTACATGGGGCGTATATTACGGTAATGCAAAATATCTTGGAACAAATGACGTGAAATATATTCTTATTCGTGGAGCAGTAAGGGATGAGAGTGTAACATCTTCCGGCAGTGAAGAGTTTCCAAATAACATATGGGGATATGGCAGACTTAATCTGATAAATTCGTTTCTGGAACTCCGTGTGACATAAAGCTGTTTACTAAATCTGCTAATTGTAATAATATAATAAATGAAAAGTTTTGCGATAAAGCGGGCTTACGATAAAAAATAAGAATGCGGAAATGGAGAGCATAATGGAAAAAAAATACAAAGCACTTGCACTTGACCTGGATGGAACTTTGATGGACAGTAATAAGGAATTATCAGATGTTAATAAAAAGGCTGTCTGGGAAGCGATTGATGTGGGTACGGCAGTTATTCTTGCATCAGGCAGGCCGATGTTTGGCGTACTTCCTGTTGCACGTATGCTTGAACTGGAGAAACGCGGAGGCTATGTGCTTGCATATAACGGTGGCAATATATTGGATTGTAAAACAGGAAAACTTGTATATGAAAGATATGTTCCTAAGCAGTGCATTGAGGATATATGCATTGCTGCAAGAGAGTGTGATGTTGCACCATTGACATATTACAAAGACAAAGTTATATCTGAGAGAGCGGATGATGAATATGTAATAAAAGAGGCATTTTGTAACAGTGCAAGCATAATGCAGGTTGACAACATACCTGAATTTGTAGATTATCCTGTTTCAAAAGTTCTTGTTGTAGGAGAACACAAAAAGCTTCTTCCTGTAAAAGAAAAGCTGGAGAATAAATATTCCGACATACTTGAATTGTTTTTCTCAGAAGATTATTTTCTTGAAGTTGTACCAAAGAATGTAGGAAAAGATGCATCACTTGCAGAGCTTCTTTCGCAGCTTGGGATTAAAAGAGAAGAGCTTATTGCCTGTGGCGATGGACTTAATGATATTTCAATGATAAAATATGCAGGATTAGGGATAGCAATGAAAAATGCATATGACGAAGTGAAAAATAATGCAGATATGGTAACAGATCTTAATAATGATGAAAATGCTGTGGCAGATGTTATCAACAGATTTATAATTAACGAGCAATAAATATGTCATTTAAAGATTATAAAAAAGACGATTCTGAATTGTAAACCAGAATCGTCTTTTTATATAGTAAGTTAAATATAAGATTTACTGTGCACTACTTGTTGCAGTCTCATTTTCAAGACTTTCAACATACTCATCAACATTGACTGTTTCATCATTGTAAATCATGTTCATAAGTTTGATTGCTATATTAACCGTGTCATAATCAGGAACAACAGTTGATGCATAGAATCCATATAAGTTACAGTAGTTAGACTGTGTTCTTCCGCTTACTGCATAAGACTGGACATTCCAAGGTGTCGAATCAGCAAGCTGGTCTTTTATAAGACCGGTAATCATGCTTGTTGGCATGTTGGTATATAAAACTTCTGTTGCAGCCTCAAGCACTGATGAATAACTTGTAAGTATAGAAGGTGAAGTAGCTTTGTTGATAATACCTGAAATAGCTGCCTGCTGGTTTCTTCCTCGCTGGAAATCGCCATTCATAAAGCACTGTCTCTCACGTACAAATGCAAGAGTCATTGCACCGTCACATTCATTTAAGCCTTTAACGAAATGATAATTTTCAGGAGCAGCATCATTACCGTTGGTAAATTCCACTTCAGAATCAATTGTAATGCCTCCGAGTGCATCGACAATCTTGACACATCCGTCAAAGTTAAGTTTCATAAAGTAATCAGCTTTAAAACCATAAAGGTCGTAAAGTGCATCAATAGAACCCTGAGTTCCGGCATTACCTGCATGTGTAAGTTTATCAATGCCTTTTCTTCCGTTTGCATCACTTATCGTAATATAATAATCACGAGGTGTAGAAATAAGAAGAACCTGTCTTGTCTCAGGATTAATCACTGCGAGAATATTAACATCACTTCGGCCTACATCAGATATATCGCCATATCCGTCATTTCCTGATATATATACAACAAAAGGTTCACCCTTTGATTTCTTTGCAGCTGTGTTTACAGTAGTCTTTGTAATAATCTTTATGTTGCCAAGAACTTTTGTCTTTGATGCAAAATCCGTATCTTCTTCAGACATGGAAGCACGCATCGCCTCAGTCATAAATATTGCTTTAATATCTTTATTTGAATAAAGAGCCTCAAGCAGATTATCCCATGATGTATATTTCTTTGTTGAAATGCTGGCATTATTTTCTGAATTAATCTGTTCTGCTGCTTTTGTCGAAAGCGTCTCTTCAATAGAACCGTTATATCCAAAAGTATATGAAAGAGCATCTTTTATAGAAGAAGCAGAGTCATGTTTAAGTACGATAACATCAACAACATCAGTCTCAATCTTCGTATTTGTAATATTGCCAAAAGCCCAGTTTACTTTTGAACCTACAAGGTATCCAAAAACTAAAATGACTGACATAAGAACCGATAAAAACTTACCGAAGTAGTGAGCTTTGGTAAACTGTGATGTAAAGTTGTATAACAGAATAAGAACAAGTATAACAATCATCATTATAAAGTATTTTGTAGGAAAAATATCCAATTTAAAAATCTCAAACAGGAAAAGGCCGGATATAACAAGCTCAACAAGAACGAGAAGCAATCCGATAAGAGCCATAACGCCACGTTTTTTTCTTCTTTTTTCCTTTTTGTTCAGATTTGTACTTTTTTTAAAGATATATTTCATATCTTTATTGGTCTTTGTGAAAAAGTTTGCCATAACAATCCCCTTTATCAATAGAAAGAATTTTAAAAATCTTAGCTGGTAATAATCGGCATAGATAAATTTAATTATACAACAAAAAATACAAATAACAATAAAAATAAACTAAATTTTATGGCTTTTTTACATTATAACATTAAGGTTTGATTACAGTGTGAAAACACCCGGAAACGTGGTAAGAATATATTGTATTTTCATAGTATTACGCACTTAATATTATTAAGTGAAATAATAGGACATGTATAAAAAACTAATTAAAATAATTAATTATTTAATAAAAACGGCAAAAAATTAAGTATACAACATAAAAAACTTGCAAAAATTAAGCATATTTAATATAATAACACCATAATATTTCGCTGCGGCGTTAAGAAAAGGAGTAAAAGATATTATGGGTTATGTTGATGAAGTCTTAGAAAAAGTATCTAAGAAAAATGCAGATCAGCCAGAATTTTTACAGGCAGTAAATGAGGTTCTTGAGTCATTAAGACCGGTTATCGATGCTAACGAGGAACTTTACAGAAAGAATGCAATTCTTGAAAGAATTACAGAACCTGACAGAGTTCTTATGTTCCGTGTACCTTGGGTAGATGACAAGGGTCAGGTACAGGTAAACAGAGGTTTCAGAGTACAGTTCAATAACTCTATCGGACCTTACAAGGGTGGTTTACGTTTACACCCATCTGTAAACCTTGGTATTATTAAGTTCTTAGGTTTCGAGCAGGTATTCAAGAATTCACTTACAACACTTCCTATCGGTGGTGAAGGTGGTTCTGACTTTGATCCTAAGGGTAAGTCAGACAGAGAAATTATGGCATTCTGCCAGAGCTTCATGACAGAACTTTGCAAGTACATCGGTGCTGATGTCGATGTTCCTGCTGGTGATATCGGTACAGGTGCAAGAGAGATTGGTTTCATGTTCGGTCAGTACAAGAGAATCAGAGGTATGTACGAAGGCGTTCTTACAGGTAAGGGTCTTTCATACGGCGGTTCACTTGCCAGAACAGAAGCTACAGGTTATGGTCTCTTATACTTAACAGAAGAGCTTATGAAGTGTCATGGTGAATCACTTGCAGGCAAGACAATTGCTGTATCAGGTGCCGGTAACGTTGCTATCTATGCAATTGAAAAAGCTCAGCAGCTTGGTGCTAAGGTTGTTACATGTTCTGATTCAACAGGCTGGATTTATGATGAAGACGGTATTGATGTAGCTCTTCTTAAAGAAGTTAAGGAAGTTAAGAGAGCAAGACTTACAGAGTACGCAGCAGCAAGAAAGTCAGCTCAGTATCATGAGAAGAAGAACGGCGAACATGGCGTATGGACAGTTAAGTGTGATATAGCTCTTCCATGTGCTACACAGAACGAACTTGATATTGAAGATGCTAAGCAGTTAGTAGCTAACGGTGTTAAGGTTGTTTGTGAGGGTGCTAACATGCCTACAACACTTGAAGCAACAAAGTATTTACAGGATAGCGGAGTATTATTCGTTTGCGGTAAGGCTTCTAATGCCGGTGGTGTTGCAACTTCAGCTCTTGAGATGAGCCAGAACAGCGAGAGACTCAGCTGGACATTTGAAGAAGTTGATGCTAAGTTAAAGACAATCATGGTAAATATCTATCATAACATTGATGATGCAGCTAAGAGATACAACATGGAAGGAAACTATGTAGCAGGTGCTAACATTGCAGGTTTCGAGAAGGTTGTAGATGCTATGCTTGCTCAGGGTGTTTGCTAATTCTTTAATATCTGATTAAGAGGCTGTCAGTATCAGCCAGGATATAAAATTTTAAAATACATAAAAGTCCCGTAGACAAATTCAAATCTGAGATTTGACAAATGTTTATGGGACTTTTATTATAGTTATTGCAATGGGTAAAGAGCTTTTTGATTAGAGAGGAGTGATTGTTGATGCCTAATATATTTGATGGAATACGAAAAATGTCAGACGAAGATGTCAGGCTTGAAATAGCCCTGATTACACAGACTAATCTTCTTAATGCTGCAAAAGAGACCGGTAATAAGCTGGTCAACTCACTTGCAGATGCAGCCAATTCATTTATGCAGGCGTTCGCTTCATCTAAGTCTATAGATTATCAGATAGTGCGTGTTTCAGATATGGTACGAAAAAATATAATACAGCTTCATGCTGATACAAGAAGTGAACTTGAAATACGGCTTAAAGAACTCATTGCACAAAAATGTGGGCTGACAGCACAGGAATCATTGACAGTAAGTGAGGAAAGACTTTCATTTCTGGCAGCAGCTGAAGCGGCAAAATTGTATAATATTACAAAATATGATACTCCTGCTAATAAAATAGAAAATGTCAGCATATACTATAACGAAGCATTTATTGCGGCATTACATCAGTGTCTTGTGCGTCAGGATGCAAAGGATGTTGCAGATACTGATTTGAGAATACAGAAAAGAATAGATGAAATATCTATAGAAGATAAGAGAGAATTACATAAAAGGCTTATGCCTAAAGAATTTTCGGGTAAAGGCATTGGAAGAATACTGAGATTAGAGAAAAAAACGACGTATTTAAAGGATGTCATACAGATACTTGGAGTACAGGTTTTTGATGAGATAGCTGCATATGTTACAGCAAGCGTCAATGTACTTAAAAGTTTCAAAAGAATATCATGTGCACTTATGGCACAGCTTGTATGGAAGGCAAAAAATGCATATGGTACAGGATTTGGCGTCAATGAAAAATCTCTGCCATCATATACTACGGAAGAAAACGGGGCGATGAAGCGAAAAGAAATTACGGATTTTCATGCAATGCTAAAAGAGATACAGGCACAGAAGGCTGCAGTTGAAGAGTATGATAAAAAACTGGACAGGCTTTATGAGCTGGTTTCAAAGACAGGTGAAAAACTTCAGAGTGAAAAAGATTTACTTGAAAAAGAACGTGTGCAATTTGATAAACTTGCATCACAAAAAGATGAGTACAATGCAGGGAAACATTCTGAGAGTGACACAAAACTATATTATTCAGAAGTAAATAATACAAACAGACGCATTGGACAATATGAGCAGTCTGTTTCAAAACTTGAGCAGAAAATGAAAGAACTTGATATATCAACAGGCGAGTGTGAAAATAACAAGGAAAATTCTGCAAAAGAGTCAGAGAGAATGGCAAAAGAGGCAGAATTGCGGGAACATGAACTTTCTGAGATTATAAAAAACAAATGGGGTGCATTTTATTATAAAATGACATTTGAAGATGAAGTATTTGTACAGGCTGTGACACTTCTTACACTTGACGGAAGAATTGCAGTTGAAAGAATGATGAAAGAATTTCATGATACACCTGACAGTCAGGCATTTGATACACCCTCGTCATCCGGATGCATTATATGTGATACAGTGGCTGATGGTCAGGTAAAGTTATATCACGAAGGCACACATATAACTAAAATAGGAAAATAATAAATGAATATAATTGATGGTAAAAGTTATGAAAAAGCAATTGAATATATTAATTCGTTAAGCCAGTTTGTAGCGGGAACAGGATGTGAGCGGAAAAACTTCTGGAAAGGCTCGGCAATCCACAGGATAAGCTCAAAGTAATACATGTTGCAGGAAGCAATGGCAAAGGTTCTGTATGTGCCTATCTTGCAGGTATTTTACAGGAAAACGGCTATAAGACCGGGCTGTTTACATCTCCGCATCTGATAGACGAACGTGAACGCATAAGAATTAATGGAATGATGATAACAAAAGAAGAATTTGCTGAGGCATATGCCAGGGTAAAAGCGGTGGAAGATGAACTTGGAAAAGGAAGCCTTGCATATTTTGATTATTTCTTAGGCATAGCATTTCTTGTTTTCCTGAAACAAAATGTTGATATCTGCGTCATAGAAACGGGACTTGGTGGAAGACTTGATGCGACCAATGCAGTTAAAAATCCTGTTCTTGATATAATAGCAACAATCAGTCTTGAGCATACAGCGATACTTGGCGATACAATAGAAAAGATAGCAGAAGAAAAGTCCGGCATAATAAAAAATAATGTTCCTGTTGTATTTATAAAAGATAAAAAAAGCGTGACAGATATAATAGAAAAAAATGCAGAGGAAAATAATTGTGAAGTATATGGTGTGACACAAAAAGATTTTCAAATAATTAAAAACTACGGCTATTGTATTGATTTTTCGCTAAACAATATGTATTATAAGAATGATTGCTTTACAATTACAACCGGTGCCGTATATCAGGTCCAGAATTGTTCACTGGCACTTACGGCAGCTGAAGTGCTTAAAAAAACAGGAGTTGTAAAACTTGAGAGCAATGCAGTCCATAAGGCTGTCAAAAAAGTACAATGGCGTGGCCGTATGGAACAGATAGCAGATAACATATATGTTGATGGAGCACACAATCCTGAAGGCATAGAAGCACTTATTTGTTCAGTAAGCCCTATTACCTGCGGCAGAAAGACGATACTGCTCTTTTCTGTTGTCAATGATAAAGATTATGACAGAATGATAAAGAGCATATGTGACAGTAATATGTTTGATTATTTTGTTATCGCAGGGATACAGGGAAAAAGGTGCCTGGATGACAGATGTATAAGTGATACATTTAAGAAATATACTGACAAGCCTGTGATGGACAAAATAAATATAAAAGATGCATATGAGAGTGCAGCTGCACTGCGGCGTGATATTGATGGAGTGCTTTTTTGCACAGGTTCATTATATCTTGTCGGTGAGATAATGAGTATTATTAAATAATGGAGGAACAATATGATAGATTTTGATGAAGAGATTAAAAAATTCAAGCCAAGCCTTGAAGTAGAAGACGCAGAAGATGCGATTTATAATAATGATGTTCCTGATATAACAGATCTTATTAATAAAATTGTTGAGGATTTATCAGACAAGTAGGAGAAAAATAATGAGATGCTTTAAATGTAATGAAGTTCTTACAAAAGAAAGCCACTGCCCGAACTGCGGCATTGACGTTTCTATGTATAAGAAAGCTGTTATGGCTTCAAATGCATATTATAATCTCGGACTTTCAAAAGCAAAAGTAAGAGATTTGTCCGGTGCAGTAGAAAGCCTGAAGATGAGTATAACAATAAATAAAAAAAATATAGATGCAAGAAATCTTTTAGGACTTGTATATTGTGAGATGGGCGATGTTGTTGAAGCATTAAGCGAATGGGTTATAAGTAAAAATATCCAGCCTGATAATAACTGTGCAGAAGATTATATAACTGACATCCAGTCAAACCAGAATAAATTTGAGCTTGTTACTTCAACAATTAAGAAATATAATCTGTCTCTCAGATATGCCAAAGAAGGCAATACCGATATGGCACAGATTCAGCTCAAAAAGGTGGTTTCACAGAATCCAAGACTTTTAAAGGCACAGCAGCTTCTTGCTCTTATTTATATAAAAGAAAAGGAATACAGCAAAGCCAGAAAATGTCTTGCTTCTGTATTGAGAGTTGATAGAAATAATACACTTGCACAGCTTTATATGCAGGCTATTGATGAAGAATTATCATCTAAAAAGAAAGAATCACAGTCATCATTGAAGAAGAGAAATAAAGATGATGATAGAAAGCCGTTAAGCGGTAATGATGTAATCCTTCCGCGTTCATCATATAAAGAGCCGAGCAATGGTGCCATAACGATTATAAATATACTTGTTGGTGTTGCAATAGGAGCAGCATTGATATGGTTTCTTATCATACCGTCAAGATACAGAGGGCTTACATCAGAATATAATAAGAGCCTTCAGGAATACAGCGAACAGCTCTCATCTGGCAATGTAGAGCTTAATTCGCTTCAAAACCAGCTCGATTCTGTAAAGAAAGAAAAAGAATCGTTAGAGACACGTCTGTCACAGGTAAGCGGTGCAGACGGCAATAATAAGCTGTTGACTGCTGTTATAAAAGCAGCTAACTTATACATTTCAAATGATTCAACAGGTGCGGCAGAGGCTATTGCTGATGTTGATGTAAGTTCACTCCCTGTTGAAGAAGCAAAGACACTTTATAATACAATATCAGGTGCTACAATGATGAATGCGGCAAATGATTTGTATAACAGAGGAATGACGGCATATAACAAGGCTGACTACACAACGGCAGCAGATTTGCTTGTGAGAGCTTATAAGTGTGACAAGACAAAAGCCGATGCAGTTTTCTATGCGGCAAAGAGTTATGTTGCACTTAATCAGCCAGATAATGCTAAAAAATACTATCAAATTATAGCAGATGAATTCAAGAGCAGCGGATATGTAACAGAAGCACAGGCTTATGTACAGTCACACTGATGTTGAAAAATATACGTAAAAGAGAAGACCTGACAGGAATGAAAGCCTGTCAGGTTTTTTGTTACGGAAAAATATAGTTATAATCAAATGGAGGTTGACAGGAATGCAGGAAGAACATGTTGCTGTTGCAGACGGAGAAAATGAAGTAAGGCACACGGATTATATTTACATGGTGTCGGATAAAATGCTTGTTATAAGCATGATAGCGGAACTTGACCATCATCTTGCGGATGAAATGAGAGAAGTGATTGATGATGTCATTGATGTAAGAGGCGTAGAAGATATAATATTTGATTTCAGCAGAATAAATTTTATGGATAGTGCCGGAATAGGTCTTATAATGGGACGGTACAGAAAAATCCATGAAAAAGGCCGGATATATGTTGCCGGTGCAGGGGAAGGAATATCAAGAATACTCCTTATTTCGGGACTTCATAAGCTTGTAGTTGTAAGCAGTGATGTAAATGATGCAGCGAAGAAAATATTAGAAAGTAAAAGGGGAAATTGAAATGAATAAAAATAGTAACAGCTTTGAAATTATATTTGATTCAAAATCCGAAAATGAAAGTTTTGCAAGAGTTGTTGTTGCGGCATTTTGTACAAGATTAGATCCGACATTAGAAGAAATCTCTGATATAAAAACTGCTGTATCGGAAGCGGTAACAAACTGTATAGTCCATGGATATGAGGGAAGAGAAGGCAAAATAAGCCTGAAATGTGAGCTTAATGATAATGAACTGACAATAGAAGTACATGATGACGGAGTTGGAATAGATGACATAGAAAGAGCAATGGAGCCAATGTATACATCAAAGCCACAGCTTGAGCGTTCAGGAATGGGATTTTCATTTATGGAGGCATTTATGGATGAGTTACATGTCAAATCAGGAAAGCACAGCGGTACAACCGTGATGATGAAGAAAAAAATAGGAGTAAATAATTAGTGGATTGGGTGTGGTTATATGAATCATACTAAGGAACTGATAGAAATGGCACATGGAGGAGATAAAGCAGCCAGAGAGAAACTGATTGTTGAAAATATGGGACTGATATGGAGCATAGTAAAGCGATTCGCGGGGCGTGGCTATGAACAGGAAGATTTATTCCAGATAGGCAGCATTGGACTTATAAAAGCTGTTGATAAGTTTGACACATCATTTGATGTACAGTTTTCGACATATGCTGTACCAATGATTTCGGGAGAAATCAAGCGTTTTTTAAGAGATGACGGAATGATAAAAGTAAGCCGTTCGATGAAAGAGACCGCATACAAAGCTTATATTGCGAGGGAGAAAATGGAGGAAAAACTTAAAAGAGAGCCAACACTTACCGAGATAGCGGCAGAAATCGGAGTTACATCAGAGGAACTTGCACAGGCATTTGATGCATCGGCACAGATAGAGTCACTCCACAAAGTGATTTATCAGGGGGATGGAAGTGATATTTCACTTATAGACAAGCTTCCGTGTGAAGACGACCCATGTGAAGATATGATGAACCGCATGGTGCTGGAAGAGATGCTCTCAAAGCTCGATAAAAAAGAACGCCAGCTTATTTATATGCGTTATTATCAGGATAAAACGCAGACGGAAATAGCTGGAATTCTTGGCGTTTCGCAGGTTCAGGTATCAAGGCTTGAGAAAAAAATACTAAAAAAAATGAAATCCGGTGAATAAATTTCCTGTTGGAAAGCCATGCTAAAAACGAGGAGATGATGTCAAAATGAGTGAAACGGTATATATAAAAACAGACAAAAACATCGAAGTTTCAAAACGCATGGTATTAATTGGTGATGTTGCTGATGTATATTGCAACGATAAAAAGATGGAAAATGATATAAAACATATATGCCTTATTATACTCGATGAAGTTGGCGTGAATAAAATAAAGAAAAAGAGAGTATGTCTTTCATTTATGGATATTGTAAAAGCTGTTGCAAAAAAATATCCTGATGCCGATGTGAATAATCTTGGTGAAAATGATTTTATTGTGGATTACATTTTGGAAAAGAAACATTCAAAGTTTCTGCAGGGATTATTAATAGCATTTGTGGCTGCATTTACATTTGTCGGGAGCATGTACGCAATTATGGCATACAACAATGATGTAAGTACCATTGAAATATTTGAGAAAGTGTATGAGATATTTGGAGCAGACAATGCACAACAGGTAAAACTGCTGGAAATAATGTATGCTGTCGGTCTTGCACTTGGAATTATAATTTTCTATAACCATTTTGCCGGGGTGAGGCTGTCAGGGGAACCTACACCTATAGAAGTTGAAATGGATAAATATGAAAAAGATGTTGATGATACGCTTATTGACAGAAAATCCAAAACAGAACAGAAAGGAAAGAAAGCATGACAGTATTTCTGGCTTTTTTTGGACTGGCAGCAGGTGCGGTTACAGCAGCAGGATATTTTGCACTTATAACAAGCGTTGGAATGATAAACAGGGCAGCAGCATCAACAGGAACAACAAAAAGCATATTTTTTTATGAAGAATGTCTGCTATTTGGAGTTGTAACAGGAAACTGCCTGTCAATGTTTAATATCAGTATAGATATTGGCACAGCAGGTATTGTGATGTATGGAGTATTTTCAGGAATGTTTATAGGACTGCTTGTTGTAAGCCTTGCAGAGACACTGAAAGCACTGCCTATATTTATAAGGCGTGTAAGAATCGGTTCCGGGCTTGGCATCATAATTCTTATGATTGGTCTTGGAAAAGCAGCAGGTCATATAATT
>OHOI01000319.1_pt1 | contig 37775 bp, 29 predicted proteins | sample 1569781 | NCBI WGS metagenome assembly OHOI01 (sample SAMEA3879587, study PRJEB24766) | human gut metagenome | biome: human-associated habitat; feature: feces | place: USA | collected 1985/1987 | reverse complement strand
GATATCATTATTTTTCAGATAGTCACGCATCATTTCTCTCATTGCTGCTTTTTGTAGGCCATCTTTTCTTCTTGCCATTAAAATAACCTCCAAACTGAGTAATTTTATCTTACATCAGCTTGAAGGTTTACACAAACTTTGGGATACTCTCATCACTGATATGAAAAAGAAATTTTTTCTAATTTATGGTTAGCTTTTCATAGCTAGTCTCCATAAACAGCATCAGACCTTTCTAATGCATTTATTCATTTTTCACGACATCATGCTTATATACTCTTAGTTTCATGTACTATCGCCATTAACTGTATAAATGATACCAGCACTAATCCATTGACTTAGGAGCTTCTCTAACATTAAATTTACTCTAACTACATTTTCGATATCACTGTGACCAAATGTTCCCCAGTTACGAAAAGCACATAGAAGCTCGTAGACTGGCGTAGTAACATAAAATTCGTTCGTCCCAATAGCTACTACCGCCCCAAACGATTCTTCCCTTAAAATTGTTTTACTATTAAATGAATACCTTGAAGTTCTATCATATACTTCATAATTATGTGAGGAAACCATATTCATTTTACAAGAACTATCTAATAAATACGGTTTTTTCTTAATTCGAAAAGTATTTAAACGACAATCACCACCACAAGCACATAACGCATTACAATTTTGACATTCTTTTGGAATATATTTTCCATTTCTCCATGCACTCATATTTCTCCACGCTTCAAGCAACCCATCCGCATAAATATTACCATAGGATTTTTCATTGTGTGCGCATGGAGTTACTGCACCAGAAACAACATTTATACAACAACCAATAATACCCGCAGCACATTTTGTAGAAAGTAAATTTACATTCTCAATATCATCTAATAAGCAAAATGGCAAAGAACAAAGTGATGTCACTCTAATACCATATTTACCCTTTACATTTTTTAAAAATTGGACGATTTTATTCACATCAGTCCGATCGAGTAAAAAAGCATTATCATTGCTATTGTATACAGGCGGAACAACTCGCGTCAATGCAAGAACTGCTATTTTATGCTTGTTTAAAAAAACATACAGTTCTCCCAATTTGTCAATATTGTTCTTAGTTACTACAACATTTACTCCAACATCTATTCCATGATTATTACATACATCTATGCCTTTTTCAATATTCTTTAAACTTCCCTGAACCTGTGTAACACAATCACACTCTTCCTCCGTAAAGCCAGGTAAACTAGTTAAAATAGTATTACCCCAATTGTAATCATTGACAAGCCTATCTGCGATTTTATCATTCATCAATGACAAATTTGTATTTAATCCTATACCGATATTGTTTTCTCTAAATTTTTCAATAAACCAAAATAAGTTCTCTTGATCAAGCAAAGGTTCTCCGCCAGTTAAAGTAACATAAATCACTTGGTTTTTAATTAATTCTTTGAGAATATAATCTCTCTGTTTAAATGAGATAGTTCTTTTTTCAGAAGCAGAATCTCTCCACGCATTGTAACAATGTGTACATTTATGATTACATTTTTCCGTAATTGTCAATTCCACATGGGTCGGTGCTTTTAATATTACATTATAATTCAAAGTCCTCACCTCTTAACATACTGTACATGCACTCCATTTACATTCTCCTCCACACCGACTCAACAAATTGCATGTTCGGCATTTTTTTGCAAGATTGTAAATTCCATGTTCATCTTTCATAGCAAGCCAACAGTCATACAAAGACTGCTCATAAATATTACCATAATTCTTGTTTTCTTGAGAACATGCAAATACATTTCCTGTGACTAGATTTACCGCACAATGTCCTGATCCTGCTCTACATCTTTGTGCTTCTATAATATCATATTTTTTATCATCTCCAATAACACATAAAGGTAACGGATGTGAACTTGTTACTGAAATTCCATACTTTTTATTAATCGTTACAAGTGTATCAGCAATTTGGGTAATTTCTCTCTCAGTCAAAATATCTCTTTCCAAATTTCTTTCATAAAACGGAGGAATTACTCTTGAAATTGAAACACGATCAATGTCATATTTCTCTACAAAACCCTCAATAAGTCCCAAATCTTTTACGTTGTCACGTGAAATAGTAAAGTTAACACTAACTTTTAATCCATTTCTTTTACAACATTGAATACCATCCACAATACGCATAAAACTTTCTGAAATACCTGTAATGGAATCACAAGTATTCTCATCCGCAGAAAGTAAAGATGTAAAAACATAAAACTCTGTTCCGATATAATCTCTTATCTCCTGAGCTATTTGATTGTTCATTAAGCTAATATTTGTATTTAAATTAATTACAATATCATTTTCATGCAATTTCTTAATTATCCTAAGAAATAATTCATGTTCTAAGAGTGGTTCACCTCCAGTAATTGTAACTTTTGTTAAATTATTCTCTTTAATCTCATGAATAACCTTTTCAAGCTTGTCATCAGATATATATATTTCTTTTGCAGACTTTTTATTTGAACTTGCGAAACAAAAATTACATCTAAAATTACACCTTTTAGTAATCTCAATTGATATGCTTTTCAGTTTTTCTTCCATTAATATTTCCTCACAATAATTTTTCTCTGAATAAGAGCATTTATAACTGGCTTTGCTGTTTCAAAGTTCTCAATTATATGTGGCAGCTCGGAAATCAAGAACTGTTGCTTATCCCTTAACATTATACATAACCTAAATAGTGTTTCAGATATCATTGTCTCCGTATATCCACAACGAACCACATATCCAAAAGGCTCCTTACGAAACTTAAATGATTTATTTATTTCTAATACATCTGTATTTTTAGGCCATTTAATTTGTTCAATTTTCTTATTAACCCCAAATAATACCTTCGCATTTTTATTAAGTGTATACAATGGCAACTTTCTATTTCCGCACTTCATCATTCTGCACTCTCCACCACATATGAACAACCATTTACACTTTTTACATTCTTCCGATAAATGGTCTACGTTACTCCAAAAATCCATGTTGTTCCAACATTTTTGCAGTCCATCAATTAAAATATTTCCGTATCCTGTTTCTTCGTGTGCACAAGCAAAAACCTCACCAGTGACTGCGTCAATAGTACATTTACTAACCCCAGCAAGGCATGTTGTATCCAGTATCGAAATATATTTATCAGCATCTTTCAGAACGCAAAGCGGCAAAGGTGTAACAGAACCAACTTCTATACCAATATCATTCTGCAATTCAAGAAGAGTATCTGCAATCTCAACAATATCCTTGTTATCGAGATAATAATTTACATTTTTAACATCATACGAAGGTGGTATTACAATAGAAATTGACACATATTCTACCTTATGTTTTCTAACAAATGCTACATATTTCTGTAAATCACATATATTTTTTTTGTAACCACCGTGTTAATCCCCACACGAATTCCGTTTTCAGCACAGAGGTCAATTGCATCTATAATTCTTCTATAACTTCCTTTAATACAAGTAATCTCATCACAAAGGCTTTCATTCAATGATGGCAAAGAAGTAAGAATTATATTATTCCATTTATACTTTTCCGTTAATGTTTCTATTATTTGTGGCGTTATCAGTGTAAGATTAGTATTAATGCTCATCGAAACACCAATTTCATTTAATTTTTCAATACAATAAAATAATACCTCTGGATGCAATAATGGTTCACCTCCAGTTAGTATAGCACTCCAAACATTTGCTTTTTTTAGTTCAGAAACAATAACATCAATATTACTAATAACTTTTTCAGAATTATATTTTTCCTTTTTATTGCATTGATCTCTCCATGGATTGTAACAATGTACACATTTGTGATTACAATCCTGATTTAAAACGATATCAACACGAGTCGGTGTAGACATTCTATGAATCATATTATCCCTCTATATTATTAATGAAATAGAGCGACAATCCTTAGACCGCCACTCTACTATAGCTTTGTTTTTACAATTAACACTTTCCAGCCTGACAAGTCTGACAACAATCACACATCTGTAATTCAAGATCTGCCTTTGCATCTTCACTTACATACATTCCAAAAACATCAGCCTCAGTAAGAACAATTTTTTCTTTTTCCATCATAACACCTCCAATCCAACTATTACTTTTATATTATACAGTAGTTATGTGGCTACTGTCAATTTTTTATTTCATAATAATCGTAGTTCTAAATTTTTTATTTAAATTCCACCGCCCGTTATACGGTGGAATTTACTCCCGCACAGTTGATATTTACCCTTTCATATAAAAGTGATAGGCTTATCTTTACTTCTAACAGCAGTAGGAGCAATAAGACTATAAGTAAATATATACCTGGTAACCAAAAGCACTTAACTCTGGATGATCGTATCTATATTCAGAATGAACTTTCCAAAGATACTTTCTTTAAGGGCATCGCACGCATCATCTGTAAGGAACCAACTACCATCTCCAAAGATGTGAAAGCGCACCGCCTATCTAACTGGTATCACAAAGGCACCCTTTATAACGCCAAAAACTTTTACGTTCATCGCCATAATTACAAAGAGACAACCATCTGTAGAAAAATCCTTTTTGGGGTATCAAGTGTGCTTCATGCCCTACCTGCAACCAAGCCTACCCTGACTTGAAAAGTAACGCTACAACCGGCTTGATAAGGCTCCTTATGTCTGCAATGGCTGTGATAAACAGATCTCCCACTGTACCATTCATTGCTCACAAATACACTTATAATGCTAGATTTGATGACCGTAAATATTGGGAATGCCTTAAGGAGTCCCATTCCGGCATCAGCATGCCAGACGTGAACCTCACCAGAAAGGCAGGATTATCAGCCCTCTGATTGAGCAGGAGCTGCTCCTTATCAGATCATTACAAGCCTTCCTGAACTGGAGCTATTTGTGCGTAGCGTTTACATTTACTTCGGCAAATGGATCCTAACCGCTAGAAACATTGGTCTAAAGCGTAAGGTAAAGTTCAGGCCACGCAAGGTACACAAAACCCCGATATCTGACCGCCGTGTTTTTCAGAGTCGAACCTATTCCGATTTCCAGCATTTGGGACTATCTTCCTTTGTGGAAATGGATACCGTACATTTTGCCTCCGATTCCTCTAAAACACTGCTTACCTTTTTTTACAAGGGGAAAGCCCTTTGGTACTTATGTTTTTCAAGTCCTGTTTGAATACATACTTACCGACAAGAGATCGGAGTTTGGTGACCCGAAATCTCTGGAAACCGGTTTTACGGGAATCCAGCGTACCAGTATCTATTACTGTGACCCTATGCGCAGCGAGCAGCAAGGCGGTCTAGAACAGGCGCATACCATGCTCTGGATGATTCTGCCAAAGAAAACAAACTTTGAGTTTCTCACCCAGTGGGATGTCAACCTAATTGTAAGCCATATCAATTTTTTCCCCCCCTAGAGAAAGTCTTCATGGTAGAACACCTTACAATGTAGCACTGGAAACTCCTGGAGAAGAAACCTTAAAGCATTTCAGCTCAGGCGGATTGCCCCTGACGAGGTTGATCTAACACCCAAGCTGATACGCTTCAACCAATAATTCATTAAAAAGTCTGCTATCAGACTGGAAGTAAACTTTTCACATTTATTGAATGTGTCCGGTGGAATTTACCTGTGTACTGGATTTTAAATTTTCAAGTCAGCTAGAGGTTTATATTTACAGAGTTTTATTCAAACACTACAAATGTAAATATTGTTTCCAGAGGATATTACCACCATTCTTTTACAGTTGGCGGAAGTTTGTATGTGATTTTGCTTATTGTGGTGTCAGAAACATAAATATCATTTATAATCATGGTCTGCTGCTCTATGAGCATCACCCATTGTTTGCCCACAATGTTCTATCATATCACCAAAAGTCACGTTATTTAAATCTAGTGTATGGGTATGATCACCGTGATCAGTGGTAACAGATATGCTGTCGTCAGTTATAGTCCAACTCCAATTCGATTGATTATCAAAATAATTGCTCATAGTTATACCTCTCTATTCTTTTTTTGCATATGTTCAACAAAAGAGCCTTGATTATATTGGATTTGTTGAACTGTTTACAAGTTACATATCTTTTTTACAATTCAATAATATCATGAATTGAATTGTAAAATCTTAATTAAAATTAATAAAAGCATATTGCAAAAATACTTTTTTGGAGAACTCTTAATGAAAAAATACAGTTTTTTAATTAATTACGCATATCGGAAATGATTCTTGCCAAATCTTGACATGAGATTTCACTTGATAAATATAATTTTACATCAAAAAGTTTTTTCAAAAAATATATTATTTTTGCGGGAACGCAGCATAATCCAATAAATGGTTTTGAATCTGTGCAAAACTATTTATAATCAATCTGTAGTCCACATTTAGGACATTTCCATCCGCCCGAAGGTCCCTGATATGCGCTCCAAGTCATTCCAACATTGCATCTCGGACATGACATAGAGTGTGGTTCCACGCGAAAATGGATTAATTTGCTAAAAAGTTTCCTCATGATAAATCACCTCCCAAAGCAGTTATTGTGTTTTGTGTTATATTCCATACACACGCATTATCTTTTACTGTATACACTTTCATCTTGACCTCCTTTTTGTATTTATAGTTTAACTCTTCCACTTCTCGAAAAATTTTACTTATTAATTTAATATCAAAGATATAAATAAGTCACACCCTGCTAACAGCTATAATTATAAGGCAGATTGATGTTGTAACTTTTTTACAATATGATATAATAAACATAAATGTTTGATGTTTTAATTTTTATAGGAGGGAACTACTTTTGCAAATTATTAAAGAAAAACTCGATTACATATTAAATAACATAATCGAATGTCGCGAGTTATTCGAGATAACAGATTCTGATATTATAGATAATATGGATTGGTATCATATCACATTTGAATCTGATTTGGATCAAGAGCTTTCAAAGATTTCTTGTCCTCGTGATAAGAGAATTAAAATATTCAGCTATGGCATTAGTAATATGAAAGGACTCAAGTGGGTGAACTCTAAGCTTCAAGAGCATGATTTAAGGAGAGCCTATTGTAGAAATTATAACGAATTGATTATTTATTTTTGCTTAAAAGCAATAGATAACGGTTACAACGTTGGAGTGACAGAATATAAACTTATCAAAAAAAGATGTGATTCCTATAGGACAAGCCATGGTATTTCTTATTTTAATGAGGAAATTAATAACACAGTAACATTACGGTCACTCAAAAAATTTCTAAACGATCACACAATTAAAGATTCCAACGGAGAAAGTTACACTAACACCATCACAACGTATATTGGTACTTCGATTGATAACTTTTTTTCTGGCAATCTTGATGAGGTAATAGATAAATTATGTGATTTAATTTCTGCAAATAACATTGAATATGTGATGTTAAATGATAAAGCCAGATACTATATCATTAAATATTTAGTTATCCTTATTGAGTATAACATAACTGAATTTATTGATGTATTAAAAGAAATTGTGGGACTAAATAACTCCCAATTAATCCAATATATTGAAACATTATTAAATACTACATCTGTATACAATGATAATCTTTGGGGTATTAAAAACTCGCTAGCGAAACATTCAAATGAATGGCTTGTACTAATTGATGAAATAAAAAATGATTACGAAAAATCATCAAATCGAGTTCAACTACTCAGATACAGCCTTCTGAATGCTATTACAAATTATTTATGCATCTTTGGTAAACCTTTAAATGAACAGAATGTTTCGCCATTATTTATAAAGCATAGCAGCCAATATAAAACGCATACGTGTATTTCATTGAGTGACTTTAGTAAAATTGGCAACTTTTTTTCTAATCAAAATACCAATCAAATAGATAAAACAAAAGAAATCATAAAACAAGTTCAAGATTTATCTATTAGTAATTTTGAAGACTATAAAATAAATTTTGAGCGAGTTGCAACACTTTTATTTTCTGTAGCTGAAGATACGGATATATCTTCTATCAGACGGTTTTTTGAAAAAACAATAAATGGAACTAATGATATATCAAGATCTACCATGCTTTATCTATTGATGTTGATTAAACAAATAACAACATCCAATCCTATTTCCAATGATACATTAACTATTGCAAGAGTGAATCATATATTAGATAGATCTGGTTATGAACAATTAGATTCTATTGAAAATGTATTTGATGCATTAATAGAAATTTCACTAAATATGAATAACGCAGATTTTATGTGCTTTTATTGTGACTTGATTAACCAATATAAAGAAGATACGGGTGAATCATTAATTCCCCTTGTGTTTGAATGCAAAAATAGTATGTTGCCACTCACAACAAAAATATAAGTCAAGCATCAATATACATTTATGTTTCTAAAAATATTGTACGAGGAGAATTTCCATATGAATGATGAACGAACAGCTTTAACTACTGATAAGATAATTTTTAACGGCAATGAGGCATGGCGCATTATATCTGAAATTGGACGTGGCGGCATTGGCCTTGTTTATAAGATACAAAATATACAAACACAAGAGTTTGCTGCATTAAAGGAATTTTATCCTATATTTTGTTGCAATAAAATATATCGGGACAGAAGTGGATTTTTACACTTTGATGCATCAATAAAAAATGAACTAATTAATTTATGCAAAATACAAAAAAAATATGAACTCGAAATGACAAATGATGCACGGAGAAGCGAAGAAAATAATAATCCCTTTGTTTATGATGTTGAAGATTTTGTTTTTACAAATGATTCCAGTTCAAATGAGATAATGTATATAATAAAAACAGAAAACGGAAGCACTCTTAATAATGTACTTAATGATTTCAGTAATTCATCGCAATTAGGCGAACTGTTATTACATTTAATTTATGCAATAGAAACATTACATACCAATGGGATTATTCATGGGGATATAAAACTTTCAAACATATACATAGAAACGGATTTCAGTGTAAAACTCCTAGATTTTGGTACTTCTTTTTACAAAGGAAAAGTAGACAAAACGCATTTAAATAACTATACTTTTCTATCGTATTCCAATATAATAGTCGACCCACACAGGAAATCTATTATTGATTCTTTCTTTAGAAGATTAAATTTGTTAAGCACATCTGAAACATATATTGATTCTTTCTTGAGGAAATACAACAGATTAACCGAAGATGTAGACTATTATGCTGTTTTTTCTATTTTGTATTTCTTAAAATTTAGAGAGTACCCTAATCTTTCTAAAACTTGGCATAATTCTTACAGTATAAATGAAAAGCTTGATAATCTCAAAGTCAGGTCACTTTCAAAGTCGCTATTTATTAATATTTATAATTACTTTTATAACGTTCACAACAATAACTTAAATATAAATCAATTAATAAAAGATTATATAAATGCTGAGTATTGCGAATCATCTCCTTTGTGGAAACTAAATAATTATCTAACTGATTTAAGAAAAAGCTGTAAAAAGGACACTTATTTCCGGGAATGGGTCCGAATAGAGCAAAATAAGACTTTCAATACTATTGGGTATAATGATTTTTTCCCTTTAATTATTAAAGAGGAAAGCGCCACTATTGTTGGCTACAATGCCTCTGGTAAAAAAAGTCTATTTGAGGACATATCAATAAGATTAATTGACGAAATATGCGTTCATAAAATTATTCCAATAATTGGGTGGATGCCAGAATGTAATTTACCGGATATAAATATAATACCAGCCGATTACATTTTATTATATATTAATGAGGTGGTTCTATTCCCTCAACAGGAGGAATGCCATAGCGAAAAAAATGGTAGTATTTTTTACACCTACAATCATAATGTATTTAATCCCTACAAGCATAATGCAAGTGCACGTACTCACTATATTACTATTATTGGCATAAATAAAGAATTTTCATCATATGTAGATGACCATTTCCCCGATGATTATGACTATAAACTGCTTTTATTAGATAAAATATATTTACAAAGCATACTTAAAGAAAGATATGTCTCTAGTCCATTTATCTTATTTCCTCCTATTGCAAATATATTTTTACAAAATGAAACGGTTAATTGTATTGCTGATGCAATAGATCTCTATGTAAAAAATTTAGTCAGAAGTAATGATAGAAAAAATAATTGCTTTATCGCCAGAATTATGGAAGATATTTTTCAGTTAGACATTGCCCAGATTGGCTCACTTCTTTATTTCATAAACAATGAATCAAAGGTCGTTGAAGATGCAATCTGTGCAACAGGGCTGATTACTAAAAGCAACGATAAGATGCTTGCATTTTCATACAGAAATAATTTTGTTGAAATATATATAAAGGCAAACCATATTTTTAGAATATTAGAAGATGCCCATAATTTATGTAAACTAAATGAGATATCTGTTGACTATGATGATGTAACCACATCCGCAATTTTTGAACTTCTAAATAAATACATATTTGAGAAAAAAATTAATATACAATCCTTGTATAAATCAAGTAAAGGATTAACAAAACTACTATTAGGAGCCATTCTTTTGTTTAATAAAGACATAACTCACACAACTTTAAACTTTTGCACCGAAACAATTACATCTGAAAAAACTATACAGGTCATTTGTGGAATATCAGAAATTTTATCAACGCAAAATAATTTTATCCAATTTGACAATTGTCAAATTGGGGATATTTTTAATTATCCAACTAACCGAGTTTATGATTTTCGGTCTGATGAAAAACTTACGTGTTGTGGCAAGAATATACAAACTATAGTAACGAAAACAAGAATAATAAAACCTGTTTTGGCAAAAAAAACCACCATATGTGATTATTATAATAATAAACAAAACAGACCGGATTATTCTAAACCTATATTTAGTCCAATGATAACATCTATTGGTACTGAAGAATCATTTAATAATAGACCTAATAATATAATAAGTCAATTTGAAAGTTTCTACCTGTACATAAAAGATGGAGTGCTTTCATTAAGACACGATGATACTACAACAACTTTTCCCGATTTAATTAACTACCAAACCGTACACATTATTTCTTCTTTCAATATTAACGGAATTCATTATATTGTTTTACTAGTGATTTACATAGATGCAAAAAGTTATATTGAAATAATGAATTGTGATTCCAAAGTAACGGCTCTTAAAGTTAAAACTATAACAGTTGATAAAAATAATATATTTATTATTCCAATCGACAAATATGTATATATCATTGAGAAAGATACTTGTGTTATATATGTAAACAAATATTCATATACTCCTGCATTTAATTTAATTGATTCATATAATATTCATCGGGAAAATATTAATTGTATCAAAGCATATGAGCATTACCTAATTCTTTACGATCAGATTAATAACATAATTGAGCTCTTTGATATTACTACGTCTGAATCTACCAAATGGAATTTATCATACCCCTATCCTCTTAAAATGCAGACTTTCAACAGTTACGATGGAAAGGTTTTTATAGAATTTTATGGTTATAGCCTTATTGTACTTGTAATATATATCAACGATAAAAAAATACACGTGCAAGGGGTTGGTCATAATACATCCTTTATAAATGTAAATTTTGTAGATTGCAAATTTATTGGCGAATTCAAATACGATACTATTCGTGCTATTAAAGAAGCAGCTCTCCATTATAACCGTAATATTCTATATTGTTCAAATGATATGATAGAAAGAATAGTATATAGCGATTCCATAGAAGAGGCCATATCTAAGTCAATGAAATATCAGACTTTTTCGTTTGAAAATTTTGATGATGTATCTGAAGCAATTGTATTTTTTAACGATAATAGCTTTTCACAATTTTTATTAAGACATTACACACTAGAGTGTACTGATAGTCGCATTCTTTCAATGTGCCTTAATAACATCGACAACTACAATCTAAGGTACGAATGGGCATTGGACCACTGCATGACATTAACTGCAGGCCAAATAATAGAAAAGCAACATTGGATAGAATCTATTGTATTTGAAAACCATCAATTTGAACAAGTAGCGGATATGTTATATTCATTAGCTCATAAAATATATGATTGGACAAATGACACAAATAAACTAACCAAAGATATTATTAATTTTTTACTTGAACTTTTAAAAATGTCGAAGGATAAGGGATGTCACAATGCATCTAGAACATATAACGAATATTTTACTTATAGATTACCAGATTTACCTGAGTTCCTAGTATTTTATGAAACATAAAATAGTTAAACGCTACTCCACTATTTTTACCTAGATAACATACCCATATCTATATTTTCTCCCATATATGTGCTATAATCTTTCTAGGCTCATCTCGGAGGTAACATTATATGACTGCTCAAATTCAAGATTGTTGCAAATTTAATGATGAAGACTACACCATCATTGCAATGTCTGATACTGTTGAATTTAATCCAAAGAACTATGGTTTATATCCAACGATGTTATGCACTGCATGTCAGACCGGCTATTGGTGTGGTTACGAAATAAAAAGAAATTTTCTAATTTTATCTGATTTGTATATCAACGATAAATCCGGGCGATATCCCGACATTAACGGAGTCCATGTTTCTCCGCAAGAGTATACCCTAAACAGGGTATACAAAGTTGGCATTGGTTGGTTCGACGAAAATGTGCCTAATTATATGGGACATCATAAATACCGCAATCTGAATTTGTCTTTGCATTACTCCGGGTACATTTTAATTGGAAAAGACCATATTTCAGACTGCAATTGTATTTATGACAGCAATTTTAAGACTTCTTACAAAACATTACTCAAATTAGAATTTGATAATGATAAACTCACTAACATTACTGACTATAATAATCTATCTGGTGAGTAAGGTGTAACCCTCCTGTTATTCCCCCTCCGTTTCCATCATCGCTGCAACCATGCGCAGCACTGCATTTGCATACTTCAGTGCAAATTTATCTGCGTCCTCCTCGCATTCAAGATTTCTGTATTCAGTGTACCCGCCCGGTTCATCCATGTTAGGATAATTTTCAAATTCATCTCTGTAGGTTCTGATTTTGGTAAATATATAGAGTTTAAGCTGGTCGTCCGTAAGTTTATCTTCTATGTCTTTGTAATGGTCGGCGTAGGACCACTCTATCGAGTGATACAGCTCATGCATCAAGGTTATTATGCATTGCGTCTGGTCGTTGGCTATGTTGGTTGATAATTTGATAATGTTTTCGTTATGCGAATAGCTGCCATCTATTTTTTCGTCCATCTCGATGAACACAACCTGATAGATTTCTTTTGTGCCGTACATCCCGGTAATGATGTCAGCCAGCTGCTTATATGTACTCTGTTTCTCGCTTGTGCTTAGGTCGGCATATGTATCCGACGTCAGTTTTGAAGCGATTTCTATAATGTTTTCCGCGTCAGATACTCCGTCAGTTGTTGAGTTTTTATTTTCGGATGCCTGAACATACCGGTCGTATTCCCGTTGCGCCCGGACTACGTTATGTATCTGGATTCCAGCAAAAATAAAGCCAACCGTTGCGATTACAGGCATTACTAGAGTGTAATATTTTAAAATAGCTTTTCTGGCAGGAATAATGTGTCCTTCTTTTTTTTGCTTATGAAGGTGGCGTGCAATAATAAATACAATAAAAGCTGCTGTTACAAACATTACCGCTCTGATTATGGTTATTGCTCTGTTGCCAAACGGCATTCCGATAAGCGACACAAAACCGATTGCGCTTGCTGAAATTCCACAATGCTTTATCAGATTCTTAACAGTTCTCTCGATTCTCAGATAATCGTGGATTAGGTACAATGTAATCATGACCATGACCTCAAATGCGATCAGCGCCATTCCACTGATGTACCCTCCTGTTTTCCCGGTGCTGTATATATATACACGGCCGTGGCATACCCAATAAATAATCGCCAGGAAAATACTATTAGTTATTAATAACAGCCCGTTATATGTAAATTTCTCCATCTGTTTCATTTGCATGTTCTCCTTATATTTAATAAATTTTGAGAAATGGCGGAATCTCAATCTGAAACCCATCTGCAGACTTAGTATGCTTCTGATTCAGTTTATGATCAATCATAGGTGCATCTTTGCCCGGCATACCGGTCGCTATAACAGTTACGACTATGCTGTCATCATCCGAAGAATCTTTTACCGTTCCCCAAATCAACTTAACATTCGCTCCGGCAATTTCCTTGATATATGTAACCGCTTCGTTTAATTCATTCAGGTTGATCCGTCCGGATGAATTAATCATTATATTGGAAGCGCCTGTAATATCTGCGTCCAGAAGTGGAGATTTTATGGCAGCATTAACCGCATCTATAACGGAACCGCCTGCCTCTACACGCCCGATACCCAGATGTCCGATACCTTTATTAAGCATCGTGGTCCTGATGTCATTGAAATCCAGATTTATCATTCCGGTGTTAAAAATTATACCTGTTATTCCATTGATGGTATCTCTAAGCACCTGATCGGCCATCTGAAATGCATCTTCCAGATAAAAAGGCTTATCGGTTATGTCCAGAAGCTTATCATTTGGGATTATAAGCAACGTATCCACATTTTTCTTAAGACTCTCCATCCCATTTTCGGCTACCAGGGTATGGGACTCTCCCTCAAAACTAAATGGCATTGTCACAACCGCCACTGTCAAAATGCCCTTATTCCGGCATATTTCCGCGATTACAGGCAGCGCACCTGTTCCGGTTCCTCCTCCCATTCCTGCAGTCAGGATTACCATATCGCAGCCGGTTACGGTGTCGGTGATTTCATCTTCTGATTCTCTTGCCGCAGCTTCCCCTGTCTCAGGATCGGCACCGGCACCATATCCACCTGTTAATTTGGTTCCTATCTGCACTATTTCCTGCGCTTTTGAGTCGGTCAGCACCTGCTCATCTGTATTTACCGCAACGTATTGGACATTCTCATGCGGTTTGCCATTCTCGAGAATACGGTTTATCGCATTATTTCCTCCGCCTCCAACACCTATAACTTTGATAGCCGGTCCCTTTCCCTGTTTATTCGTATTTAATTCTATCATTATCTCACAACCTTTCTTGCATTTTTGCGATTTCTTTTTGTATTTTAGCATTTTCGCAATATGATTTCAATATTATTTTGCATTTTTGCTTTTTTTCTTGCATTTCTGCAATAAAATGTTATAATGAAATAATCAAAAACAAGGAGTTTAACATGAATTTAGGAGAACGAATTAAACAGATTCGTAAAGCGCGGGGATTATCCGCTGAATCAATTGCCAAAGAGCTCGGAGTTTCTGTGTCCACTGTTTACAGGTATGAGGATTCATCCATAGAGAAAATCCCTGTAGGCATCTTCAACAAATTGTGTACTATTTTAGATGTATCGCCTTCTGAATTAATGAACGGTAATCTTTCTAACAATGATTGTGAGCCATCACTTCCAAATGATTTTGACAATCCACAGGACGCAATGGCCTTTATATTAAAGCTCCCAACCCTTGCTGCATATGGCGGTTATAATATAGACTCAATGGATGATGAAACAATTATTAATTTTGCAAACGATTTATTGGACCAATTAAAAATGGTCAGTTACAAATATAAATAGCAGGATAAATTATGAGAACCAATGATATTATACGATTTGCACACGAATTAAAAGCAGAATTTAATACTGACAATCCATTTACACTTGCACAGTACTATGGTTTCAGGGTTTGTCTTACTTCCGGAAATCCTGATGTTTTTAAGGCCCATACCGTTAAATTAGACGGATATCCAACCATCATTTCCATAAATCAGGCCTTTTCCCACACCGGCAAGGTTTTTCTGTGTGCACACGAATTAGGCCATGCCCTTTTACATAATAACAGCATCAATCACTTTGATCCTTCAGGCAGAGGGATTACCACATCCGACTATGAGTACGAGGCTAATTTATTTGCTGTCGCATTACTTGTTGATGAGCAGAAATTAAATATGCCACTCAGGCAGATGAGTAATGCTGTTCTCAAACGTATAATCGATTACAACCTGCAATAATGTTGTATCACCAATACAACTTTTTTATTCCTATCATAAATCCAAAAACTCCCGCATACCGGCCGGCATATGGGAGTTTTGGTATTTATTATATTATTAGGAGCGATTTTATCCCCAGACTTCCTCGGCGATTTCCTTGACAAGTCTTAATTTCGCCCACTGCTCTTCTTCGGTAAGTTTGTTGCCGATTTCGCATGAGGCGAAGCCGCACTGCGGGCTGAGGCAGAGTCGGTCAAGCGGGATGTACTTAGCTGCTTCACGGATTCTCTTAATGACCGCATCTTTATCCTCGAGTTGTGGAGACTTCGTCGTAATCAGGCCGAGTACCACAATCTTATCATCTGACACCTTCGCAAGAGGAGCAAAACCGCCGGAACGCGCATCATCATATTCAAGAAGGAGGGCGTCAACGTTCTCCCTGGCAAAAACATAATCCGCAACGGAATCATATGGACCGCTGGTGAAAAATGTTGAATGGTAATTGCCCCTGCAGATATGCGATGTTATTACCATGTCATCCGGTTTACCCTCGAGAGCAAGATTATTTATTTTGAGAAGATCTGCTTTGACATCCTCTATATCTATGCCAAGTGATTTATACCTGTGCTTCGCCGCATCACCGACTACCGCACCCCATGTGCAGTCATCAAGCTGGAGATTGCGGCATCCTGCATCATAGAACTGCCTGATTATATCACGGTAGGCTGCTGCGATGTCCTGAATCAGGGCTTCATTATCCGGATAAAATTTTCTGGTTCCTTCAATATTGTTGGGAACGATAAACTGCTGAAAAGTCTGTGCCGGCGCCGGTATTGTGTACTTAGCCACTGTATTTTCATCCTCGAACTGCTTAAGGAACTTAAAATACTCAACAAAAGGATGCGCTTTTGCCCTAATCGGTCCAACAAGATATGTGTCATCTAATACAGCAAGTTCAGCATCAAACTGAACGCCGTTGCCGGTATTTTGGTGCTCCACGCCATCTAATCCCCACATAAAATCAAGATGCCAGAATGTCCTTCTGAACTCGCCGTCGGTGATTGCATGGAATCCGAGTTCTTTCTGCTTCGCAACCAGCTTCGTTATCTCATCATTCACGACCTTGTCATAATCTGCCTTGGAAATTTCTCCGCCGGCAAACTTTGCCTTTGCATCCTTCAATTCCTGTGGTCTCAAAAAGCTTCCGACGAAATCATATTTAAACGGTGTCTTTAATGTACTCATAAAAAATCCTCCTGTGTTTTCTTATGAGTGCAGTCTATCACATAGGAATGATTAATTAAAATACATTAATTTAGGCATTTATAATAGCTTTAAACTATTGATAGCGTTAGTTTCTAGTCCTCGCTCCGGTATTCTTCCATCCGCTTCTCTGCTTCTTCACGTGTCAGGCTGCATTCTTCCATCAGGCGCTGTATCGATTCTTCATGGCTGCATCCAAATTTACGGCAAAGTGAAAGCACTGCCTGTTCGCGTCCAAACTGCTCTCCTTCGGCTCTTCCTTCCTCTCTTCCGCGTTCCAGCCCCGCCTGCTCTCCTTCGGCCCGTTCATCCTGCCGTATCATCTCCATCTCACGCTCTTCGTCAAATTCATATATGCTCATCTTCTTGACCTCCGCTTTCTGTTCCAGCAAAAAATCCTTCAAAATGTTATTCTTTATGCAATACTCTATTGCTGCATCGACCGCTTCATCAAGCGGCATATGTTCCATATTGCGGCGCACCGCGCCCACGTATTCCATGTATTCTTTAAGAACCGGACATCTTGATTTGAGTTCTTCATTCATGCCTTCGTTGATGTTCAGCACCGTGACCTTGAGTTCTAACTGCGGATCCTCTTCATGGACCTCAAACGCATCGGACAGCTTGTATTCCACCTGTTCCGGCATCGGCCTGATACCGTTATAGAGTACGATGAAACGCGGCGCCGGTATTTTTATACAGCGGCTGCTGTAAAGCGTGCGGTTCCGCACATAACCCTGAAATATGTCCGATATGTAAAACAAATTCCTAAGCGGCATATTCGGAGTGATTGTCGACTGAAATTCATACAGTGATGTCCTGTATGCTATAATAAATGATAAGTCGTTCTTCATCCCCAGGTAGATGGCGTTCTCAAGCGTGTTAAATTCAATTACAGACGAATCCGTATAATCGGTTCCGTTAAGCGCATTGTATAATTGCAATGCATTCTCAGGTCTGGCAAAAAGCATGCGGCCAACCGTGTCCTTAAAGTTTCTCTGTGCGTTCATTAATCTTCTCCTTCCGGCAGGAAAAGAAAATAAACCTGTGGCATAAATTCCATCCCTGCTCTTAAATTGTATTTTGAATTAAAAGCATGGATTTCAGAAAACCAAAGTTTTCGTAGAATAAATACCGGCAAAAAAGGTATTTACTTGATTAAAGAATCCGGTCCGTGTAAGAAATACGGCCGTTTCAGAATGATTGAAATTTATGCTTTGAATTTATGATAGCATGACTAAATACACCTGTCAACATGTATCTTTTATGCATTCTTGCCTTCTTACCTCAAACATAAATTTATTCTTCAGATATAATAATTCTCATCAACAAATTGAGACTGTGTTATCTTTACGTTTCTAATACTCCACCCCTGTTTTCTCCCTTATTCTGTCCATTATTTCCATAACCGCAATTATTTCGGCATGAGGCATCCGGGTGCACTCGGTCCGGCCGTTCTGTATGGCATCGATTGCGGCATCAAGCTCATATTCGAATCCGGTTATCTGTGCAGGCGTATCAATATGGCTGATAATTTCGTGGGAAGTATTATAAACATCAATGCCTTCACAGTTATTTATATTGTGAAAAACAATATATCCATCTGTCCCGTATACTATCCCGTCGCGGCTTCCTGCGGTTCTGGCATCACAATGAAGGACCGCCATTTTTCCATTCTCATACAGCATCGTAATTCCGTCGGCCATATCCATGCCGTTGGCATTTAAGACAGCAGATGCCGTTATTGCGCGGATGTCATTGCCCAATACCATTGATGCAAAATTAACACAATAGACTCCGATATCTAAAAGCGCACCTCCGCCAAGATCCTTGCGGATAATTCTTTCTTTATTGGCAATCGGATATGACAAAGAAGCCGATACGGACATAACTTCTCCTATGATTTTACTTTTAATAAGATTATCAAGCGTAAATCTCATTGGAAGATATCTTGTCCAGATTGCCTCGCCAAGAAAAAGTCCCCTGTTCTCTGCCATGGAAATCAATTCAGAAGCCTGTGATGCGTCAAGCGTAAAAGACTTCTCACATAATACATTCTTGCCGTGTTCAAGGCACATCCTGATATGTTCATAATGAAATGAATGTGGTGTCGCCACATATACCAGTTCGACATCAGAATCCCCTACAAGTTCGTCATACGAACCATAAGCATGTGCAAAACCGTATTCTGCCGCAAATTCACATGCCTTTTCATATGAACGCGATGCTACTGCATAAGCATTGGCATTTTTGCACGCCTGTATTGTCAATGCCATTTTACCGGCGATATGTCCGGCTCCGATAATTCCTATATTCATAAGTGCCTCCTTTTCGCAACTATAGTATAACACATCCCTGTCAGCTGTAACAATATTTAAAGGCAAAAGGCAGCGGCAAAAATAAGTACCGCGGCCCGAAAGCCGCGGTACTTTAGAAAGAGAACATAATTTAGACTAATAAGCTTATTTATTTTTCGATTGACTCAGTTCTGTATATGAACTTTGTGCTTCCTGTCATATCATCTGACTTGCCGCCGAATGACTGATAATCCCTGGATATATCAAGTGTGGCCTTAAGTCTTGTGATTACAGGTGTTATGTCATCAATCTTATCTATAATCGCCTTGATTCCTTCATCATAGAACTTGGATGTTCCGTCTGCAAGAGTCCCTGCTCCGTCTGTAATCTGTGAAACAGCGTCCTTAAATGCAGGAGCACTTGTGTTAAGTTTATCAATACCTGCAACATACTCTTTGAGTTTATCCGAAAGAGTTTTTACATTAGCGGTGATATTCTCTGTGTATCCCTGTGACAGCTGTGCACTGCCGGCTGCTGCCGTATCCGTTCCTGCCGTATAAGCGAGGACGCCCTGATAAAATGTTGCATATGAATCAAGCGATTCCTTGGCTGATTTAATCTGGGCTGCGCCATCTTTTGCCTTGGTTACAGCAGCATTAATCTGTGTCTGTACCTCAGTTCCTGCCATATTTTCTGCTATGAGTTTTGTCTTCTGGGCTGCTACATTATCGGAAATGGTCTTTTTAACCTTATCCGTTGCCATCTGGGCAGTGATTGCTGACTGGACTGTTTCTGACTGCATCTGCGCATCAACCGCTGCGTCTATCTGACTCTTAACCGCTGCCGGAAGCGCATTATACTGTTCCATTGTAAGGTTCTGTGAAGCAAGCACCTTTGGAAGAACAACTGTTGTCTTAACTGTGTTCGTAACCTCAGTCTTAACTGCTTCGGTTACGGCTGCAGTAATCTGTGATTCGCTTGCATTCACTTTATCTGTTACGGTTTTCTTTGCAATCTGGGTTGCATATGCTCTCACACTTGTTTCATCGAGTGCGTTAACGAGTTTATTAAGTTCAGCCGCATAATTGTCTACGGTAAGTGCCGGAACCTTAATTCCGAGTGCATCAAGACCTGCTGCCTTAAGCTGTGTCTCAACAGTGCCCAGAAGTGTATCATATACCTGTTTGGCTCCCGCGTTCAACTGTGCGCTGTTTCCTGAAAGTGTTGAAAGTCCGCTTGAAAGCTCCGCAAGTTTACCGTCTATATATACGACACCATCTTTGTAAAGCTTATCCACGCTCTGTGAAATCTGGTTAGCATATGTATCAAGTTCGGCAACGCCTTCAATGAGTTCACCGGATTTATCAAGTAACTGTGTAAGATAACCATGAAGTTCTGATGCACCGTCCACAATCTGTTTCATAGAAGAATCGAGGGTATCAAGTTTGTCCTCTATTTCTTCCACGGTGTCATCATCATCAATGCTCACTTTATTGAATACATCGTTGGTAGCAACCGTAAGTGTCGTTGCAAGTGAAAAATCCGTTACATCGGCTTTAATTGTTACCGAAGATGGGATATCGATATCTGTACCATCACTAAGTGCCAGGTTATCCGAGAGACCCGGAAGTGCAAAACCTGCTACAACTGTCTTATCACCGTCATCTATGACTTTACCGTTATCAACTGTTATATTCTTGAAATGGTCATTGTCAAGAATCATTCCGCTTATCATAAGAAACGGAACATACATTTCCTCGTTCTTACCATCTATCTCAACTGTTTTTTTACAGTTATTGATGTAATCGAATGTCATCTCAAGAGCTCCGCTCTTGCCGGCTATTTCATCCGCCGATACACTCTGTCCGTCAAGTTTGAAAGAAATCTTGAATGTCACAGGAACTTCATTGGTTGTTGTACCTCTGTAATAAATATTTTCACCGCCTGCATCCCATACGCAGCTTGAATCACTCATGGTATATCCGGCATCGCTCTTTACATTTACTATATCTGTAAGTCCTGTAGCGTCTGTGAGCTTATCAAGTCCGTCCGGATTCTTAAGGAGTTCGCTTACGATAACTTTCTTCACGCTTCCGTCTGCATTGGCGATAACATAAACGGTTTCCTCCTTGTCGACATCAGCATCATTTATAATACTTGCTATATCTGATTTTACTTTATCTGTAGAGCTCTCTTCCTTCTGTGTAACGCTCTTTACATCTGTACTGCCATTGCTTCCGGCCGAAACAGCCATTCCGCATCCGAAAATCATAAGTGCGGACATTGTTAATCCGATTGCTTTTCCTATATTTTTTCTCATAATATACGCCTTCCTTTCTTATGCTTTTTTCTTTCTGACATTAAATCCAATACTTGTATGTGTTATCAGGCCATCAAATACCAGCAGGAATGAAGGTAAAATAAGAATTACCGATGCCATACTGATAAGTGCGCCCCTTGCCATCAATACACAAAGTGAAGAAATAATATCTATTTCCGAATAAACCGCTACACCAAAAGTTGCTGCAAAGAATCCGAGTGCACTTACAAGAATTGATGGAATCGATGTGGCGAGTGCAGTCGTGACAGATGCTTTTCTGTCGGCCCCGCGTGAACGTTCCCTCTTATATCTTGTTGTCATAAGTATCGCATAATCGACAGTAGAACCAAGCTGTATCGTGCTTATACATATCGGAGCGATAAACGGAAGTGTTGTTCCGGTGATATACGGAATACCAAGGTTAATAAATATTGCAAACTGTATTACCGCAACGAGTATTACAGGAAGTGATATACTCTTTAATACTATGAGTATGATTATGAAAATGGCTGCTATTGATATAATGTTTACCACCTGGAAGTCATGGTCTGTAACCGTGATAAGATCCTTGGTACAAGGAGCCTCACCTATAAGCATACCGTTTTCGTCGTATTTCTTAATAATATCATTCAGCTCATCAATCTGTTCATTAACCTCGTCCGTTGCCGTCTTATAAGCCGAACTTACAAGGATAAGCTGATATTTATCACCTTTTAAAATACTCTTTAGATCATCAGGGATAATTTCCTCCGGAATGGCTGTTCCGACAAGACTGTTAAATCCCATTGCAAAGTTGACGCCGTCAACACTTTCCATCTCTTTCATCATGGCATTGGCATCTTTAGCCTCCATATTGGTGTCCGCGAGTACCATATGTACATTACTCATATCGAACTTCTCATCGAGTTTGGATGTAGCGATTACATAATCTATATCATCCGGCAATGTGGATGCCATGTCGTAGTATACTTCCGTCTTGTTGTAACAGTAAATTGCCGGTACAATTATTATTACAAAAAGAACAATGAATACTGCCGGAATCTTTACAATTCCCGAAGCAAATTTATCCATTTTAGGGATAATCGAACGATGTTTTGTTTTCTCAAGAACTTTATCAAATATAAGCAATAACGAAGGAAGTATCGTTACACATCCGATTACGCCGAATATAACACCCTTTGCCATTACTATACCCAGGTCAACACCGAGTGTAAAACTCATGAAACACATTGCAAGGAATCCTGCCACCGTTGTGATCGAGCTACCGATTACGGATGTGAACGTTGCTTTTACGGCATGCGCCATGGCACGTTCCTTATCTCCGTCATAACGTTCCTTTTGTTCGTTGTAACTGTGCCAGAGGAATATCGAATAATCCATTGTAACTGCCAACTGTAACACCGCAGCCAGAGCTTTTGTTATATACGATATTTCACCAAGGAATATGTTGCTGCCAAGGTTATAAAGGATTGCCATTCCTATACTTACAAGGAACAGAATCGGTGCAACGAATGAATCAAGAAGAATCATCATTACAACAAGACAGCAAGCAACCGCGATTCCTACATATATTGCCTCTTCTTTCTCACACAAATCCTTCAGATCCGTTACCAGAGCTGACATACCCGTTACGAAGCAATCCTTACCGCATACACTTCTGACATCTTTAATTGCCTGAATCGTGTCATCACTTGATGTCGATGTATCGAAGAACACCGCCATCATTGTAGTATCACCGTTATTAAATGCATTGTAGTATTTCTCCGGAAGCATTTCCATAGGTATGGATATATCTGCCAGTGAGCTGTACCACATAACAGTATCTACATGATTTACATCCTCAAGCTTCTTTGTAAGGTCTGCGATGTCTTTCTCATCCATCCCTTCCACGACAATTAATGAAAATGCTCCCTTGCCGAAATCATCGAGAAGAATATTCTGGCCCTTTACGGTATCCATATCCTCCGGCAGATATGTGAGCATATCATAATTAATACGTGTTTTTACCATCCCTATTACGGACGGTATGAGCAAAAGCACTGCAATGATAATAATCAGAACCCTGTGCTTAACTACCCATTTACCGAATTTAATCATGTTCTCATCTCCTTATTTCATCTAAATCCTTGGTTATTTTATACATAAATGTTCACAAAAAAAACACGCAAAAAAAAAGCAATGTCGGATTTTCCGACACTGCATATTATTTGTTGGAATTATAGACAGATATTTAATTCTGTCGTTTATCATATTCTCCTGCGCGCACAAGCATTTCATGTATATTGCCATCAAAGAGATAAGCGAGTTTATCAATGATCTCACCCGGCTCCGTTATCATACCTTCTTCAAGCCATTTGAATACCAGGCCTATAAGCGTATACTTATATATATCAGTAACAAGCCTTATATCTTCAGGACCGGCATTGGAGCCTTCTGCCTGTGACGACACAACCTCCATAAAAATACTGTCACATACCTCATTCAGATATTTGTTGAGGCGCTCACGGCTGACTGATTTATATACATGATAAATTGCTTTCTTATTATCTATAGCAAAAGACATGGCTTCTTTAATTCCGTCCGCCCATGATTCATACTCAGAATGCTTATTTACTATTTTACCTGTCTCATATTCAAAAATCTTATTGATAAGATCATATATGTCCTCAAAATAATAATAAAATGTTGAACGATTGACACCACATTTATCAATAATATTCTTAACTGTTATCTTATCCAGCGGATGCTCATTAAGCAAACTGACAAACGCATCAACTATTGCTTTCTCCGTAAAAGCTGACACCCCGCACCTCCGTCTTAATCCACATACGTATTACTCTTGTTAATTTCTTCACATGCCTTCATGAAAAGTTCCATTCCTTCATCAGAAAGCGAATATATGCCATATAACGCCGCATTCTTATCATCTGAATCCGAACCGTTATAATATGCATGTGCACTTATAATAACAGCATTATCATCTGTTACGCAACCTTTTTTTCCGTATTTACCGATGATTTGCAGCAAATTATAATACAAGTCAGTATTATAATCAAACCAATACTGTGAAATAAAAGCTTTGTCAGCCGTCAGCGCACCCACACTCATAGTTGCCGACTCAAATTTTTTGTCATGGACTATATCAAGAAATTCTTCATATGATACCGTTGATTTAGCATAATTCATAAGTAATTCAAGTGTTTTAGGTGTCTTATATGAAATAGGCAGCCGTTGCTGCTGATATTCCTGTGAGAGTATATCCGGCTGATAGATATAAGCTATATACAATGTCCCTATTGTACTTGAATAATCTGTCATAATCACATCCAAAAGATTATTATTCTGCTCTATCTCTTCTTTGATACAATCATAAATTGCATGAACCTGACTGTTATCAAGGCTTATGAAATCCATGTCGACATATGAATTATTTGTATATTTCCTGAGATAATTTCCGCTTAATGAATCATTGCGCTTTGTTATACTGTAAGCGACCTTTGACAGTGTCTTTGGTTTAAGATTTACATTACGTTTATACCTGTGTCCATCCTGATGTACTGTCACAACGCATCTTGTCAACATATCATAATAATCTTCTGTACCATCATTATATTCATCCGCAATTGCGCTTATGCAGTCGGCATCATATATCTTTCTGTCAAGCTTGTCCCAGTTTATATCGTAATTATCAAGCTGATACGTTGCCACATCTTCAATTTCAATGTATTGTGTACGCTCAGGTACTATCCTGTAACTGTTAATTCCATATACAACTATTTTCATAGCGGCGAAAGTAACCGCTACCAGTATTATAAGGATTGGAAGTTGTTTCAGGCTTCTTCCAACCATACTCCATTTGTGTGATGTAAGCAATTCATACATTATATATACAAGAACAGCCAACACAAACATTACCGCTGCGTAAAACAAATGTGCCATTGAGCCGTAATTGGTAAAATAAGACATAAGAAAGCCAACTCCGACAAGGCTGCAAAGATATGCCGAAACCATTCTCAACACCGACTGTACTCCGTATGTAAGGCTTGGTTTCTGAGCTGTTTCGCTCTTACGGTGCACATAGACGAATGCTCCCAGAATAAAATACACCATTCCCTCAACAACGGTAGGGATGACCGCATCAAAACTCCCGATATTCGTCCCGTTACCGGTCATTTTCCGCATTATCTGTGTAAGAACATTGCCGCTATCAAGAAATTTTGACATAATGTCACTAACCGGATAGCATTCTGCCACCGAACCAACTATATCGATAACTGCAATTATCATAAAACGCGGAGCCAGCATTATAACACCGGACACTACAATATTACTGAACAATGTACCCGATAATGAAATACCTGCCGATAACACTCCGATAAAAAAGAATGCCAACGCAAAAGTCTTCACCGCAGTAATCATCAGGCTTCTGCATTCCACCTTGACCCTTGGAAGGCTGCCGCACATGACGCTTATTGTAAATGTCTCAACAAAAATCATTATAATGGTCCACAGCACTACTGCCATTATTATTCCGACAAATGCAGGAAGACGCTTAACAGGTATAGCATGATAGAAATCACAGCTGTTTCTCTTATTAAGGAAATTAAAGGCCACCAGCATCATTATCGGTACTATAATAACTGCAATAGCCGCTGATACGATCATCATGTATTTTACATCAAAAACATATACCGCCTGCGTGGCTGCAACAGAATAATTATTGGTTACACTGCGCACACTTATATTTGCCCCAATCGGAACCATTATGCCAATCAAAGCATATATTATACACCCAAGTATTCCGACTATCTTAAGCTGTCTGAATGATTCCTTAAAAAGGCCCATTGCCGGTCTGAAATTCATTATGCACGGTCCTCCTTCTCAAATATTTCGGGATTAAATACATATCCGAGTGTCTCCATCTCATATGTAAAAACTTCCTCAAGTGTAAGAGGCAGGATATCAAGAATTGCCGGTTTCATAGCCTTTAGATGTTCTGCAACCGCTTCCTTGTCACCTCTCATTATAATATTAGAAACCGAACCATGTTTAGAAAAATGCAATATATCAAACCCATCAAACATACTTCTGTCATATTTTTCCACAAACGCAATCTGAATCTTAAAAAGTGATGTTTTAAGATCAAGTATGTCGCTCTCAAGTACAAGACCACCTTTATGAAGCAGCGCAAGCTGGTCACAGGTATCTTCAAGTTCCCTGAGTGAATGTGACGTCATTATAACAGTCATATTATTATCTTCGACATCCTGGCAAACCATATTCTTAACAAGATTTCTCATAACCGGATCCAGGCCGTCAAATGTCTCATCCAGTAAAAGATACTGCGGATGCGAACTTACTGCCAGTATTATTGCAGCCTGTCTTTTCATTCCTTTTGAAAAAGTACTCACGGACTTATTAATATCGAGCTTGAACATCTCACTTAACGAACAGAACCTGTCCATATCAAAATTACTGTATACACAATTATAAAATCCGGCCATTCTCTTCATTGATGAATTATTAACAAAATATAAATCATCCGGCACGAATGCAAGCTTATTCTTGACCTCAGGATGTTCATATACCGGAATACCGTCGATATACACATTTCCTTTATCCGGCTTATATATTCCGGCAATAAGTCTTAAAAAAGTGGATTTTCCGGAACCGTTGGAACCGACCATTCCATATATACATCCGTCCTGTATGCTGCATGTTACACCATCAACAGCATTGTACCCATCAAATGTCTTGGTAAGACCTTCTATATTAATCATTATAAACGGCCTCCTCCCTATACACTTCTTCAACTACATCTATTATTTCAGACCGGCTTATCCCGGCCATCTTCATCTCACGAAGTTCATCACGTATCTTTCCGAGGCTGCTCCGCTTGGCCATAGTCAACGCATCCTTGGCTTTTTCCGATACAAAAGAACCTTTACCCGGAACAGAGAATATCAGTCCTCTTCTGTCGAGTTCTGCGACTGCTTTCTGAATTGTATTCGGATTTACAGACAATTCGACGGACATACTGCGAACAGACGGAATCTTATCACCTGCACACAAAATGCCTGCAAGGATAAACTTTTCCGTCTGTTCAACAATCTGTTCATATACCGGTATTCTCGACATTACATCTATCTGATACATCCGTCTACTCCCAATTCCTATATTTAAAAGCATCAACTGTACTATGCTAACTAGTACACTTGACAACGATAATATATCATGGGAATTTAACAATGTCAACAGTTATTTTTATTACTTTATCCTTACCATAGACGGTCCGGAATATGATGCTTCGTTGTACATGGCCGCAGAAAAAATCATATTTTTATGGGCTTCAAACATATTTTTGCTCACACTTTGTCCGGTAACCGGGGTTATCCTGCCGTTCTCACACAAATATGCCAGTCTGAACTCTCCGCCGAAACTTCCGTCCATTGCATCCATCTGAAAATCAGAGAAGCTTTTCACCATGATATATGGTTCTTTTAATACTTCTTCATCCGTGCCACGGTTATTACATCTGATACGATTATATTCACCGATGGATTCAATGCCAAGATATGATGAGTACGCATGATTACCGTGAAGCGTCTTTATAATTCCGTTTTCGATAAGAGTATGATCATTCTTCTCAACACCTTCACAGCTGTACGGAACATCGGCCATAATATCTATGCTGATCTTGTCACCGGCAGCATCAGGACATACATCTTTTCCGCATTCGTAATCGGAATATCCCGGATAAATATAAGAAGCGTTACATCTCTCTGTGTAAAAAGTAAGGAATTCACCCACCGTATCATCACAAAGGATCAGCGGATATGCGCTTAAGTCCTCCGGTGCCTTCACAGCTATTGCCCTGTCTTTTACAGACTGTATCGCATCCTCGCATTTACGCCTCAGTGCCTGTTCATCCGGGCTGTCATATTCAAACTGCCTGATAAGTTCAACATCATTGCCATTCAATCTGCTTTGAACGACAAACTCTCCCTTAACGCTCTCTTTGACATATTTTACATCAACGCCATTACTGTTGGTAATATGGACTGTATTTCTGAGTGCAAATATTTCAGCCGAGTTAATCCACGCATTTTCATCAATATCTGCCGAATAAAGTGCTTTCGCCATTTTTACCGCCGTTATGTTAAGACTTCTTATCTCATCAGGATAATCTTCACATGCTCCGTTGCCTGATGGAAGTTCATAATACGGATTATCCGCGTAAAGTGTTGATTTATATGCCTTTCGTATCAGAGACTGCATAGTCACATCATCCATTTCGCTGTACAGAAACACATCAACCGAACCAAGGCAGTGCTTTCCTTCCTTATTAAACTCGCGGTACAGCGTAAGCTTTACATCTCTCGTATCCTTGCCGCGCATCAGATCTGCTTTTTTCTTTACCAGAAAAAGTTCTGCACTCTCACGACGTTCTTCATAAATACAATATTTATCTATCTTCTCCGATTGGAGAATCTTAATTATTCTGTCTGTCATAATTATCCTCCTATCCGAGTTTGATTCTTGCTTTGATATAAGGGCCTCCGTCCGACACCTTAACCCATTCTTTATATCCTTTGCCACAGAAACCGCTTCCGCAAAGTTCTGTTACCGGCGACATCATGGTTATTGACTTAAGCAGATCCGGAACATAACCACTCAGAACAATAGGTGAATATATGACACCCGTAAGCCTTCCATCCACTATCTCCCTTGCCATATTAACCATGCACTGTATTCCCCAATTCTTAGGGTCTTCCATCCCACATGTGGCATTTTCCAACAAAAATCCATACTTTATCGATGCTATCATATCATCGAGACTGTCTTTTCCACCTTCAAAAAAAGTGTTTGTCATTCTCGTATAAGCCTTACGTTCATAACTTTCGCGCCTTCCGTTTCCAGTCGGTGCCGTTTTCAGAGCCATTGCCGACTGGGCATCACATATGCCTTTTTTAAGAATACCGTGATCTATTACAACCGTGTCCTGACCAATCGTACCCTCGTCATCGAAATCATAACTTGCCACTTCAATTGCTGCTTTTGCTCCATCATGCATGGTCACAAGTTCTGAAGCAACCTGTTTACCTATATAATTCACTGCAAGTGCCCTGTCTTTATAGAACATATCCATCTCCACGCCGTGTCCGAAAGCTTCATGCGCTATCATTCCGGTAACCTCCGGTGTGCATATGCAGTCATATTCGCCCGGTTTTATCGTCTTTGTATCAAGAAGTTCTATAGCTCCTTTAACAGCACCGGCCAGTCCGTCTTCCATTTTGTCCAGAACACCTATTCCGTCGCGGTTACTGTATGCTTTATAATAAGACCTTACAGCCTCTCCGTTCTTTGCCATTATAAAATAATTTCCTGTCATCCAGAGGACTTTCTCCTTAAGCTCCTTTGACTTTGAAAGGAAATACTTCGTATATATCTGATATTGTGCTCCTGCCTGACAGTCAAGAATCCTGTCATCCATCGCAAGCGCGTGTTTCCTTACTTCACGCAGCTTATCAACAATGACACTGTCATCACATTCGTCGGGGTTACCATGCATCTCATTTTCACTGAAACTCTTTACCGGTATTTCTTCGGGAACATCATATGGAACAAGTTCTATTCCCTCTCTGTTTAGAAGTTCCTCCATCTCATATACCCTGTCTACTTCGGTAATTATCTCTTCTATATTATTCTCTGTCAGTTCACCGAACGAGTATTCAGCAAATGCATGACCGTTGTGAACCTTAATAACGTATCCGCATCCGCTTAAAAGGCCCGACATCGCACATGCAACACCACGCTTTGAAACCGAATAACGCTTGCCTCTGACATCGCTTGCCAGAATGGATGCGTATTCATATCGTTCCCATAGTTTCTCCATAAGATTTTTTATAAGTTTTTCTTTCATAATCCCTGCTCTTTCTTAAGATAATCCCTGAAATCAAGGAGTGAATCAAATTTAAGATATACTTTCGGGGCAATTTCGTCATTGTACGGAAGCATATCCGGAACCATAACCGGTTTGAGGCCGGCATCAGATGCCGATATCAGCCCATTATATGAATCCTCAACAGCATAACACTCACGGGGCGCAACCCCAAGCAGTTCACACGCTTTAAGATATATATCCGGAGCCGGCTTGCTTTTTTCAATCATATCACCGCCTACAATAACGTCAAAATATTTCACCATATCATGCTGCTTCAGATGATTTTCTACTATATGGCGTCTTGATGAGGATGCTATTGCCACTTTTTTGCCGCTGTTTTTAAGATACTCAAGCAGCTCGATGGTTCCTTTCTTAAGAGGAACACCGTTCTGTTCAACATATTCGGCAAATAGCTTATCCTTAAGGGCATAGAATTCTTCACATGGAAATTCCGGCCCATAAAAATCATATAATACACTATACTGGTATTTGCGGTTAGTCCCGATGCACTTATCTGCCGGTTCCGTAATATCGGACAGTCCCAGTCTGTCAGCTACAACAAACCACGTCTTATAGTATATCCTCTGCGTATCAAACAATACGCCATCCATATCAAAAACAACATTTACCATTATATTTTCCTCGCTTATTCAACCTGAAGCTTTCTAAGTTCGTAAAATTCACCTTTTGCTTCCATCAGTTCATTATATGTACCGTATTCCGTTACTTTTCCTTCGGAAATAACGGCAATCTTATCTGCGTTACGTATAGTTGACAATCTGTGTGCAACTATGAATGTCGTCCGTTCTGACTTGAGATTATCAAGTGCTTTCTGTATCTCCCGTTCGGAAATACTGTCAAGTGCAGACGTTGCCTCATCCAGAACTATTACCTTAGGATCACGCATAAGCGCTCTTGCAATAGAGATACGCTGTCTCTGCCCTCCGCTTAAACCGCCTCCGTGTTCGCCAACTTCACTATCAACGCCCTTTGGAAGACCGTCAATAAATTCAGTCAGGTTCGCAGCTTTTATAACCTCTCTGAGTTTATTTTCATCAACATTCTTTATTCCGTAGGTTATATTTTCCTTTATGGTTCCCGAGAAAAGAATGCTGTTTTGCGGAACAACCGCAATATGTTTACGGTAACTTCTTAAATTAATATCATTAAGATTATGTCCGTCTATGTCTATCTCTCCGGAATCCGGCTGCATGAATCCGATAATCAGGTTCAGTATAGTGGTCTTGCCTGCACCTGATTCGCCGACAAATGCTACTGTCTCTCCCGGATTTACATGGAGATTAAATCCGTTGAGGACTATTTTGCCGTCGTCCTTGTATGCAAATTTCACATTTTTAAAATCAAATTCACCTGCTATATCCTTAAGCTTCGGTTTTGAGGAATTATCCTCTATGTCGTTGGTCATAAGCACTTCGCCAACAGAAGTAACGGACTCGAAACCTTTGGAAATAATCGGAAGCAGATTAAGAAACTGCGTTATCTGGCCTATTATATTACCGAAATATGTCTGATAAAGGGTTATGTCACCGACCTTAATCGTCCCGCGATATGCCAGATAACCTGTAAATCCGAGGCACAGTACCTGAAATGCCTGAAAAACGCACCATCCCACAGCGCCAAAATTAGCCTGTATGATATCCAGCTTGTACCCGCTTTTGGCAACATGCAGAAGCTGTCCCTCCATACGTCCGATTTCTTCATTTTCCAGTGCATGAGCTCTGGTGACGGGAATCATCTCAACCATCTCCATTACTTTGGCAGATGTTTCCTCCATCTCACGTCTGAAGTCGGCATTGCTTGTCCTTATTCGTTTTCTGAATGTAACCATTGTAAGTGCAGCCGCAGGCGCACATAGTATAAAAAACACAAGCACAAGTGCGCTTTTGGTTCCGGTTACGGTGACTGCAACAATAACATTCAATGCAATGGTCATCATGTTCACAAAAAGCTGCTGCGATAATGTTTCTATCGCCTCAACATCTCTCATTACTTTGGACTGAAGTCTTCCGGACTGCATCTGTGTATGATATGATATTGAAAGCTGTTGTAATTTTCGTACCAGCGCGCCTCGTAATCCGGCCTCAGCAGACCTGGTAGCCTGACTTCTGCATTTGGTAAACAGGTAATTCATCGGATAGTTGATTGCTATCAATGCCATAATTACGAGAATGTTTATCAATATGGTTTTTACCGTTCCGTTCTGCTGTCCCGATGCAATATTTATTACATTGGCCGTAACGATCGGAAGCACCCATACACAACTGTGCTTAAGTACAAAAAATATTGCGGCAAGACCGAATTTGTGATAGCTTCCTTTGTATAATCCAAGCACCACTTTTAATGGTCTGCCCTGGTTTTTCTCATAACATTCTATGTAATTTTCCTCGATTTTTGAAAAATCTTCATTAAAACTTCCGTCAGACATATCTGCTTTATTCTTCATGGTATATACAAATCCTTATGCGTTAAACATTAATTTTTCGCTCTTAAATGCCTTGGCGGTAAGAGCAATAAGTATTCCGGCAAATGCATATGTAACTATCGCAGCCACAGCAAACTCTGCCGTTGTTATTTCTCCTGTGAGTATTCCGCGAAATGCCGCTGATGAGTTAAACACAGGTATAAGATAGCTTGTCATGCTGTCTGTATCAGATGTGTACATTGTAATCATTCCAACTACAATAACTATCATATATACCGGCATAATATATGTCTGCGCTTCTTTGATGTTTTTGGAAAGCACAGAAACCATCCCGATTATTGATACATACATAAGGACAATTCCAATTATTATAATTATAAATTCCACAACCTGCGTTCCCGTGAATGAAATGGATAATCCGCTTAAGACATCGGATGTTCCTAACTGTTTCATTCCTATAGGCAATGCAACCAGCATTCCGACAAGATATACAACTGCCGACATTACGGAAAGTACACCCAGTGCCACAAGTTTACCCATAACAATATGTACACGCTTTACCGGTGTAAGAAGAAGACTGGCAAGTGTTCCTCTCTCTTTCTCGCCGGCAATTGAATCTACGCCAAAACTCATCGCTCCGGCAAATATCATCATGGTTATGAAATAAGGCACAAAAGTACCCAGCATTTTACCTGTAGCTTTATTGCTGTCCACAATTTCCGATTCCGGATTATCTGAATCCACGGTAAAGGCAAGCGTCTTGTCTATGCTTCCATATCTTTCCGTAAGAAGCGCCTGTCTGTAGCTTTCAATGTAAGTACCCACAAATCTTGTCCTTGCCTCAGAAGAGTAATCTTCACTCGGATTATAAAAAGTCTTGATCTGCGGTACTGATGCATTTTCATAATTCTGCACATCATCGGTAAAATTATCCGGGAATACGACCAGTAGATCCGCATCTGCGCTGAGTATTTTATCTTTAATTGCATTTATGTCAGCATCTTTACCGATAAATGTAACATTAATATCACCGGCCTGTTTAACAGTATCCGCAAAATCCTGCGGTGCATCCTGCACATATACCTCCGATATGTGTTTATCAATATCAGCTTTCATATTGGATATCAATCCGAACATTAACAGAAAAATGCCGGCCATAATTATCACTGGAAGTATAAACATTGAAAAAATGAGTTTCTTATCCTTAAATACACGGGCAAACTCCTTGCCCATAATTGTCCTGAATCCGTTCATTACAATACCTCCTTGTGATTAGCCTTATACATCTCAAAAAATGCATCTTCAAGATTATCAGTATTATACATGGCATATATCTCAGGAAGTGTTGCATCACATACCTTATGGCCGTCAATTATGACACCGATCCTGTCACAAAGTTTCTCTGCCTCACTCATAATATGAGTCGATATGATAATGAGTTTACCTTCATCACGAAGTTTCTTCAGATAATCCGTAACCAGCCTTGCAGTTACAATATCAAGGCCTGACGTCGGTTCATCAAATATTACAATCGGCGGATTATGTACAAGGCTTACGGCAATCGCTGCCTTCTGCTTCATACCTGTCGACAGCTCTTCTATTTTCTTGTCAGCGAAACCTTCAATTCCGAAATATGAGAAAAGTTCACTGCGTCTTGCATCCAGTTCGTTTTCAGGTACATTATGCAGTTTACCGAAGAAATCAAACATATATCTTACGGTAAACTGGGCATCCAGCTTGATTTCATTTGTAAGAAAACCTATTCTCTTACGTACCTCACCGGGATCTTTCACTGTGTCAAATCCATCGACACTTATACGTCCTTCCGTAGGATTAAGAAGAGTCGCCAGACAACGCAATGTTGTAGTCTTTCCGGCTCCATTCGGGCCCAGAAGGCCGTAAATTTCCCCATTCACAGCCTTAAGTGACACATTTTCAACCGCAATCTTCACTGTTTCTTTTGTCTTTTCTTTCTGCATCTGTTTCTTACTCAGCTTATAGATCTTGGTAAGATTATCAATTTCAATCATGGCAGTCTCCTCATATTTCATAAATTGTTTATAAATTATTCAGTTTATCCACAGCTTCTTCAATTTCTGCCTGTGTTATAGGTGCTTTTGCGAAAGATGTCACAGCATGAATCGGCAGGTTCTCAAGCATCGAGTCATTCATCTCATTGGAAATTGCTTCAATGGCACCGTCACTCTGCGGACCCAGTTCACCTTCAAAATATGCCTGATAAAGATGTGAAACCACTGCTCTTGCATTATCATCCTTAAAAATGTCACCCATAGTCGTATCGACCGTATAATGAACCGGAAGCTTCTTATCCTGTATATACTCTATTTCCGAAACAAGTTCTATTTCGGCTGATGACTTCGCTGCCATTATCCTGTATTTACCGCCATGAGCAAACCAGCCCTTAATTCGCGGTTCATAATAGGCAAATGCCCTCATATCAAGTTCCATTGTGACAGTCTTTGTCTGGCCCGGTTCAAGAAATACTTTTGTAAAATTCTTAAGTTCTTTTTCCGGTCTTGTAACTGTAGGTTCCATATCGGCAACATAAATCTGAACAATTTCCTTACCGGCTGTTTTACCTGTATTGGTAACATCAACCGAAACCTCTATCCTGCTGTCGTCATTCATCGTTGTGCCTGATAATACAAGGTTTGAATATTTGAATGTAGTATACGATAAACCATATCCAAACGGAAACTGTACAGGCATTTTTTTCTTATCGTAATAACGGTATCCCACAAAAAGACCTTCACTGTACGATACTGCATCACCATCACCAAATCCTGTAAGGAATGAAGGGTTGTCCTCTAACTTATACGGAAATGTCTCTGCAAGTTTTGCACTTGGATTTACTTTGCCAAAAAGTATGTCGCACTGTGCACCTCCGACAGCCTCACCGCTAAGATATGACTCAAGGACTCCCTTAACATCATCAATCCAAGGCATCTCAACAGGTGAACCGTTATGAAGCACAACCACAACATTCGGCTGCACTTTGGCTATTTCACTTATAAGATGATTCTGGCTCTGCGGCATATGCATATGTTTTCTGTCAAATCCCTCAGATTCAAACGCATCCGGAAGACCCGCAAAAATGACAGCAATGTCCGATTCCTTTGCTAATTTAACTGCCTGTGCTTCAAGTTTGTCATCTATTACATCTTCCGCATCATCGAATCCCTGTGCATATGTTACGCAGTCGATATTCTGTGACATAACTTCATCCATTGCCGATGTAACCTTAATACAATCGATATGTGAACTGCCTCCGCCCTGGAAGCGTGGTTTTACAGCGTATTTACCGATAAATGCTATTTTCTTATCCATTGAAAGCGGAAGAATATCATCCTGATTCTTGAGAAGAACTATTGTCTCCTCGGCTATCATTCTTGATTTATCATGCTCATCATCCCAGCTGACCTTGATCGAAGAATCATGATTCTCTACAGCCTTATATACTATATTAAGGATTCTCTCACATGCGGTATTAAGAGTCGATTCTTCCATTGAGCCATTCTTAACAGCCTCAACTATAAGCGCATCCCTGACACCCTGCGACCCCGGCATTTCCAGATCCAGTCCGGCCTTAACACCTGCAACCCTGTTACCGACTGCGCCCCAGTCGCTCATGACAAAACCGTCAAATCCGCTTTCTTTGCGAAGAAAATCTGTCATAAGTTCATGATTTTCTCCGACATATCTGCCATTTACTTTATTATAAGAACTCATAACCGTCCACGGTTTGGATTTCTTAATTGCATTCTCAAATACAGCAAGATAAATCTCATGCAATGCTCTTTCGTCAATGGAAGCACTTACCGACATTCTTCTCGTTTCCTGATTATTTGCCATAAAATGTTTAATGCTTGTGCCAACGCCCATGCTCTGGACACCGTTAATATGGGATGCCGCAATCTCAGACGCGAGATACGGATCTTCGGAATAATATTCGAAATTACGTCCGCAAAGAGGCGAACGCTTAATATTTACCGCAGGTCCGAGCAATACCGATACATTCTCTGACTGACATTCTTTTCCGAGCGACTTGCCCATTTCGTAAATCAAATCCCTGTTAAACGAAGTTGCCGCTCCGCATCCTGCCGGGAAACAAACTGCCTTGATGCTGTCATTCACTCCGGGATTGTCACCGTTCTCATCCTGTTTACGCAAACCATGAGGGCCATCTGATACCATTATTTTCGGTATTCCAAGGCGTTCCACGGCTTTGGTATGCCAGAAATCTTCACCTGAACACATTCCGGCCTTTTCCTCAAGTGTCATTGCAGCAACAATTTCTTTGATTTTTGCCATTTCCATAATCGTTTCCTCCTGCGATATGTATTCTATTAAATTATTATCAAAAAATATATATAAACCTTATAAACCAGTGGACCTGTAAGCCGGGTTATGTCTTGAATGGTCATCTATCTAGTCCTGCCGTTACCGGCAGGCTCAAGCAACCTACCTGAAGCTGGCGGGCCGCGTCATCGCTTCTGTTTG